>JAABUI010000168.1_pt1 | contig 90836 bp, 92 predicted proteins | sample 5559111 | NCBI WGS metagenome assembly JAABUI01 (sample SAMN10711870, study PRJNA513365) | rock metagenome | isolation source: Antarctica rocks | place: Antarctica: Victoria Land, Buttleship Promontory | reverse complement strand
CAGTTATAATATTATTGTAGCCCCCCCCCCCCCCCCCCCTCGGGAAGCCATCATGCCGTCGTCACCGCCGAAGTCAGAACCTACCTCTAAAGAATCCTCTCACCCCCTTGAGAACTCATCAAGATCGAAAAAATCCTCTGGCAAAGTCAAAACAAACGCTGTCGTCAAAGTCAAGGCAGACGTCGCTGCTAAGATCATTGTAGACGCTGCTATTAAGGCAAACACTGCAGACGCTGCTGTCAATGTCAATTGCCCTCGTAATTTCAAGAAATATATCAATGATAATTTCATAGCAGCGAAGAAGACATGTAAGACTCACGTCGTTAAGCTTCAGCGACAGATGAATGCTGCAGATCATGTCAAAGCTTAGAAATCACCAGAGAAAAGAATTTAATCTGCAAAGATTGTTCGATTTGATGAAGAAGAAACTTTATATCATCATAAAAAAAAAAAAACCAAAAACAAGATTGATAAACTTCTTATGTTGAATATCATGACTTTAATGTAAAAGCAGAAGGCGTAGTATCTTCGAGCGAAAGGTCGAACTCAGTGAACCCGTCATAGCTACTTAGAAGATCAGTAGTTGACCATTTGATTGATTTCTCTAACACGAAAACAGGCATTGAAGGCTTGGTGATAGTGAGGGTGTCGAGGTTCAGTAGTAAACTTGGTGGGGGGACGACAAATGCGACGCCATAAGGTAGCTTTCTAGCCTTGGCGTTGATTCTTGTCCGCTGTCGTCCTCGTCGCACCCACATCACCTTGCAAGCCTTCAGCTCAGCCCAAACTCCGCGAAACATTTGGCTGATTGCTACCAAGAAAAGATTCTTGCATGAGCTTTACGAATTAGGTACTGTGCCCTCCGAGACGGGGTAAACAAGCTAGAATCTCAGAATCGTCGATGATCCTTAACTAAGAGATATCGTACGTGATCATTTCAACGCCTGCGCACTCTTTAGTTGAGTCACGAATGCCAGAGCATTGGCCCGCTTCAAACTGCCTTCCCCTCTCAGGAAAGATAGCATAACGCAACTACATATGCATACGGATCAAGCAGCTAGACAAAGCATGGTAGCTGTGCCTCTTCTTTGCGTTTCTTATGACCTCGAACGCCCGAACATTGGGAATAATTGGATCTGCCGTAGACTCGACGTTCACGCACAGATAAAGATGATGTGTTCTATGCAGGTTCAATATCAGTTCGAAATTAGTGGGTGATGGTATTGAAGCCTATGTGAATCATTTCCTTAGTGTGTACTTGAATCAGACAAGTGGTATTACATTGACTGATATTGAGAGATTTCGCTTGCTCATCAAAAATTATCTTCTTGATTCTCAGTCTTACCACTGTGAACCTCGAGGCTTTCAAGCGTCACAGACACGCTTGTTTCGCATTCTGTTCAGGGACACTGTGCCAAACTCAAGATGTCGGGCGTAGAATCATCGACGGACACCGCTCGAATAGAGAAGAAAACATCTCAGAAGCTTGTATCGTCAGAAGCTCTCTCTCAAAATCCTATATCAACAGAAGAAGAATCAGCTTTCACAGAGTCAACAAATTATCTACGCGAATTGAGGCTACATTTGATTACATTAGCGTACGTACCCCTTCTTAAACTTCCTCCGATCATGTTGTTAACTCGCAATCCCAAGTCTCTGCCTTTGCCTTTTTCTCACGAACATCGAGATACTCATCGTCAGTACATCGTTAGTGGGAATCACGAATCACCTGCAGGGATTCAATCAGAGCAGCTGAATAGTCACTGCTTACCTACTGACCTACATCGGTAATTTCGACATGCTTTCAGACTCTCAAGTTCTGATGTTGATCTTCTGAAGGCTTTCTCATCATATGGTCAAAGCTCAGCGACATATTTGGCCGTAAACTCACAGTCTCTACCTCAGTCTTCGTATTTATAATTTTTTCGGGAGCATGTGGTGCAGCGCAGACCATTACACAGCTGTAGGTCGTTTAACCCCCTTTTGACTCCGACTCAATAACCTGATAATCTTCAGAATCGTATTTCGAGCATTTCAAGGCATCGATGGCTCAGGAATTTACGCTATTTGCATCCTCATCTTCTTCGAATTGGTCCCGCCTGAAAAGTTTGCGTCATATACAAGCCTTGTCTCTGTGGTGTTCGTGCTCTCACTTCTTCTGAGTCCCATTTTAGGTGGCTTAATAACCAAGCAGTCGACATGGAGATGGGTTTTTCTTCTCAAGTGAGTCACAGTCAGATTAGTGATTTTACGGGAACTGATATTATTCGGATATAGCGTGCCAGCTGATGTCATTGGGTTGATAGTCTTGATGCTTATGATACCCGCAAACTTCCCCCACCATAGTCAATCATCGCAGGAGTCGCGCAACATCAGGCAAGTTTTATTCAAGGCCTCCTTTAGAAGAGTGAACTTCTTTGATGCAGATCTACTGCTTCTCGCCACTCTTCTGCTTTTGACCGGTTTAGAAGAAGCTGGTATTCGATTTCCGTGAAGGTCGCCTTTCGTTATAGTTCTCCTGACTGTCTCTGGCCTTCTGTGAATGACTTTTTTCGGCTGGGAATGGAGGGTTACACGCGCGGAAAGCGCCCGAGAGCCAGTTTTCCCATGGAGATTTGTTCAAAATCGGGTATGGGTTGGGATGTTGATGTACGTCCAAGCCTTCATAGTGATACAACGTCAATGCTTACCGCTTTTAGCAACGCGTTCTTCCTTGATGCCCCCTTCAACGTCGCTATTTTCTCGATCTCGCAAAGGTTTCAGATCGTCAACGGCACCTCTTCTCTTGGTGCTGAAATCCGATTGCTCCCATTTACATGCGCCACTCTCATAGGCTCCATAATTTCCTCTATGATTGCCGGCAAAGCTAAAGTTTCACCTATCTACCTAGTCATAGCAGCCTCATGTCTTCAGATGATCGGCTTTTCGCTACTTTCAACTCTATCAGTGGTCAAACATATCTCAACAGCTCAGTACGGCTATGAAGTTATTGCAGGCTTTGAAGTTGGTATAAATATTAGTACTCTTGTGCTCATGACTCCATTTTCGGTCCCAAAAAGAGACCAAGGTATGTTCACGACACACAATACTCGCTTTCATTCGCACTGAAATTGTTCTAGCGATCGCATTGAGATTCGTCGCTCAACTACGTTATATGAGAGGCGCCATCGGTCTCGCAATTGTCACGAGCGTACTCAACAGTTTTGTTCACTCTAGACTTTCGAATTTCTTGTCTGCAGACCAAGTTGATTCTCTTCTGCAAACAAGCGTGGCCATGAATTCGCTTCAGCCAGAGCAACAAGTGAGGGTCAGAACCATCTTTGGACAAGAGTACGATGTGCAGATGCGAATCCTAATTGAATTAGCTGCTGCACAGCTCTCTGAGTCTTTGCTCATGTGGCAGAAGAATCAGATAGTAGTTTAAACATCATCAGAGCCAGCTGCCGAGAGTCTGAGAGTCGGATTACGATTCGAGCTTTGATAGGCAACTTTCAGACAGCTCAAAAGCTAGAAGCTGAGCGAATAGAAGCACGATAAGGTTCAATCAAGCAGCAAGTCCGGGACGTTCTTATAGCATCGTGCATCGCAATCAAATTCATTCAAAGCTGACGGACTTCTCTCTTCCCTCGCAATTCGATTTCACACTTCAGACTGCAGATCTCGCCAGTGCGATGCATTCGAGTGCTAATGCACTGTGCCTGGATCATGGATGCGTCAGAATCTACCTTACATGCTAAAAGCAATTTCGTTATGCATGTGACTAAGGTACGGATTAGTCCGCAGTTGCTGCGCTCTTGTACGTCATATGCATGAGCTGAAGCGAGAGACTAACGCAATGCACAATTGCACAATGCTGTCAGAGACTTTACCTTCGTACGGAATAGAGCTATCGATAACTTACATTATACATGTCAGCGGCGGAATGTTTTCAAACACATCGTCTTAGAAATTCGAGCTTCGGGCTTAGCATTCTCGAAGGGCCACAGGTTCTAGAACCATTTTCCACAGAGCAGAATCATTCTTGTTGCATTGAAACAACTGTCACGAACTTCAGGTATTGTTCTTGCCATCAAGTCCCTAGAGAGAGCAACAACGTCATTCTTATTTCCATCGACATCCCAATTGTTGGTCTCAGATCTTGCTTGTTCGTTGTATATTAATCGCAAAATTCATGTTTCATCAACCTCGAAAACAGAGCTGCTAGCCGTTTACCAGATGCATTTTCTTTGCCTCCATGGCATGGGCACCAATAGCCAGGTATTATTGATTCCCATTCCAGCATTTACGCAGAGCATTTGCGCGTTCTATCAACTCGTTGCTCATTCAGCATGAATCGGTGATGAATTGTTGATCACCTCTCTGAACATCTGGGTGATCTACTGAATCTCGATTCTTTTGTGGCTAGCGATAGTGATGAAGCTAACGAAAAAGCGCACAGGTATTCGAAATGCAAACAGGTGCCTTCATACCTCTCACCTCTCCCCACCCTCTAACACCCCTTCAGCAGCAATACGCCACGAACTCGGGGATAACCACACCTACGAATTCGTCGAAGGCTCAGTCCCCCACCCTGCGGCTCCAGGTGCGTCTCCATCTCCATCACACGAAAAAAATGTCCCAAACCCCCGCCCAAATCCCTAACGTCCCCAACTTTGACAGGGATCTCCTCATTCGTCTCCCCCCACGACGAATTCTTCAGCTACCTTGACCCCACCTCCACCAGCAGCTGCAAAACCGCCCTCGACGATCTAGAATCCTACATCGCCACTGAAGGCCCCTTCGACGGCATCATGGCCTTCTCTCAAGGCGCCGGCCTTGCCGCCTCCCTCATGATACGCCACAACCTTCACCGAAGACAGTACCAACAAAATCAACCAAAAGAGCAGCAACCACCGCCATTCAAGATAGCGATCTTCTTCTTCGGCGGCGTACCAGGCGATCCCCTAGCCATCGAGCGCGGCGAGATTTGCATGTGCGATTATGAAAATAACAGGGAGATTATTGATGTGCCAACGGCGCATATTTGGGGGAGGAATGACGGGGAGTATCCTACCTTTGGACCGGTGTTGAGTTGGTTGTGTAAGGGAGAGGTGAGGAGTGTTTTTGTGCACGAGGGGGGGCATGAGATTCCGGGGTTGAGGGATAGGGAGGGGGTGGGGAGTGCGGTTGGGGTTATCAGGAGGACGGTGGAGAGGGCTTTGGGGGCGCAGTAACTAGCGCCGGATCGTTGTTGTCGTCGATGGTGACAAAGACTTGCTCGAGCGGAAGGAATCGGAAATGAGCAAAGGCTTCCGAAGTAATCCAGAATAGAGACTTCATACTCATATACCACCTTTCGGGTTTGGCAGACCCCTTGAGCCTTTGATAGTCGAATCACTGATCGAAACATAGAAGCAGTATGAGCTTTTTCAGATAGGACGGCTTGGTGACTCTCCGCCATTGGCTATCTTGACCGCTCTCCCAGTGCGTGCACATGCGTGTAGCAAAAGAAAGTCTTTTCAAGGTGCGCTTTTGGACTGCGTTGAGGCTTCCAAGTGTTTGGGATCAAGAGTATGTAGTTCCCTACCTCATAGAGCTGACGACAACCTGTAAGGACATTGAGGCTTGGCTGATACGCCTAGCGTTCCTCTTTGATCTGGAATAAAGCCGTACAAACTCCGTGACGCTTAGTACTCTGCTCAATGTAGTGTTCTACGGAATCGTTGGCAGGTACCCCGGCATGGTAGCGGCATTGTGCTTCATGGTGAGCGTGGATCTCAGACACTTTTGCTTGGCAGATGATGTGACGAAGAGAAGTTAGGTCTTGTCCTGCTTTGGGTGCTGGCACCTGAGCCTGTTGTTCGGGAGTCTTGATCTCGTCGAAGAGCGAAGACGGCTGTGATGAAGATGGACGAGTTGCTCATCCGCGGAAATAGTGAGAATCTTCTCTCAGATCTCGACTGGAAGCCTTGGTAAGACGGAGTTGATCGAACTGCGACGAACGCTATGACTGTTAGGATCAGAAGCTAAAAGTATGGGCGTCTTTGTCTTACAGAAGTTTGGTGACAGCAATCAATATCTTTGTTACAGCTTGTCTTTTTCGAGGCGTCAACTCTTTAACCTTGGTATCGGATGCTGCGCTCTCAGATTCTGAATTTTCAGCTGATTTGCGCTTTTCAATACTAGATTCTCTAGCTATGACTGTCACTAACACTGTCAAAGAATGTGAGGTCTTGAGAGATGTTCTGAATGAAGCTGAAATGATGTATCTGCGAGCATTGACAGAATATGAAAAGGCTTGAGCTTCTGAGTATAAGCAAGCCTTAGATACGAGATACAATTTGACTATCACGTACAAGAAACAGTCGATGTTTAATGATGCTGCGAGGCACTTTGAGCTTGTCGTGCAAGACTATACAAAAATGCTAGGCTCAGAACATTGAAAGACGGTAGAGGTCGTAAATTAGTTGAAAAAGCTAGGCGAAGAAGCTGAAGATGCAAGTGACGAAGACGAGAAAAATAAATGCTAGGTACAGAACATTCAGACACGCTGATCGATATGAGTAACTTAGCGTCGATGCTGCAGTTCTAGAGAGAGTACGAAGCGGCAGAAAAGATCAATCGACGAGCGCTGAAGGGAAGGGAAAAAGCGTTAGGTCATGACCCGTTCTTCAGCGCAGAGCCGAGCCAGAAGAACAATGCAGAAATGATGAATTAGAGACCACAACTTTGCTGACGTACATGCCTGCAAGATATTCCCATTTAGTCGATAGTTCTTGAAACAGGGTCGGAAGTATCGTTGGGTTGAAGGTGTCAAGCTCGAAATCCCTTGATCACTTGTATTCACGCTCGATTCACTTCATTATATCATCTGATGACGAGGAAAGAAAGATTGAAACAGTCGGCACAACATTGACTAACTCTGAATACTCGAAGAGAGCGATCGTTGTAACGTCGAGATCTTCAGCAAACTTCTGATCTTTAAGCAATTTCGAAAAAGATTCTTGCAATTTCAGCTTTGAAGATCGTGCTGCTTTGAGCTTTCAAAAACTCTTATTGAAAGAGAATTTGATCTCACTAAGACTCACTGCGTGCTCTCTTCTCTTCAGATTCTCAGAAAAAGTCAAATTGAAATTGACTATCAGCGTTGCAAGTCTCAAGTCTTCATGATTCTTCAGAAATTGATGACATTCATACTGAGCTTTCAACGCGTATGTGATGATCTTCTGAAACCTGATAGCGATTTCTGAAAGATATCTCTGCTGTTGCTTCAGGGTCTGTCGACTGGGTTCGAGGTCACGCAACTCTTCTTCGCAAGTCAAAACTCTGTTGCTCTATTGAAAATTTCTACCGCGTGATTCTATCGAGAAGATCGCGTAGCCGTGGAGAGAGACTGGCAATACCCACGTGGTCTTTGTTCAGCGACGATCAAGGGACTGCCTCGAGTGACATTCTGTCAAATTCACATTTCGACCCTGCTGCCCTTGATTTCAAACGAGAGAGTATTCGAGCTTCAGCTTATTCTTCCTGACGCAAACCAGATCTGTGGTATCTTGCTCTGCTTCTTTATCGACAACGTCGGGCTTGGTGAGGATTCTCAACGTCTGTTGCTCTGACAGACCTTTGCCGTAAGATCAAGGGTTTCGATGGTCGCAATATCGACGTTCGTCGGGAGCACAGCAAGTATAGTGGTTCGCGGATTTTCGATGTAGCGACGCACCATTCCCTTCACCAGTAATTTGTTCTCTTCGATTGTCAGGCCCTCGGTGATGGTCCGAAAGATCCCAGGTACGTCAATCACGCTCAGGTGGTTCTTCATCGGACCGCACAGCTCGATTCGGAAGACATCGTCGGAGAAGGTCGACTGCCCCTCCGTCCGAGCAACTCCAGGAGCTCGAATCCCTATCGCATCGCTGGCCTTTATCTTCTTCAGTCCAGCATCAAGCCGATACAAACAGCGGGTAGGGCAGTATACCTGTTCAAGCATCCGTTTGAAGTCATCCGCCGAGAAAGCCTTCAAGCCATCATCTTTGAAATCTTTCAACCTTTCCTCCCTGGCAGCATCACTTGATGGAGATGGGATGGTAGAGACCGAAACGCTCTGTGGACCTGCTGAATGACGAGGGCCCCAAGGCTGTGTCCGATCAAGATGAGCAACCTCTGGCGTTCCTGTTGAGTGCGGTCAGCTCAGGAACAGACTGAGGCGTATCGATTGTCGAACGGCTTACATTCGCATGCTGTTTGTGCTGAAACAGGACATTCAAGAGCTGTTCAGCTCACTGCCGCAGGCTCGTCTTCACACTACGATTCTTTCAGTCCGACTCATAGCTGTATGTTGCGATCCGCGCATTCCCGAACAGTGGCACCAGTATGTCTTGCGGCCACATAACCTCCGTCAGGCCATCGTTACCGTCCTTGCATTGCCACTCTCTGCTCTTTCTAAGTAACTTATCCCTTCAGCACTTCGATGCGCCGTCATCTGACCTCGAGGCTTTATCAACCCATGTATAGTAGGGATGGGCGCCCAGGCCTTGGGCGGCGATGATGCGGTGCGAGATCAGCGGGGCGCGACCCAATGGCTAGCATGGCTTACTCGGCGTCTGCGGCTCCGGGGGGGCCATCGCTCGACCAGAAGTTCAGGCCACTCGACTTGATCCTCTGCTGTGGGTGAGCCATCGTCATGGGCGTCTGCGCGGCAGAAGCTGCACCTCGCGCGCCTGCGAGTGTAGTTCTGCGTCGTGCCCCACGGCGCGGGCGCCAGCGCACAAGGCTAGGACATGCGATAACAGGTAGAATAGATGCGGCTGAACAAGTCGGGTTCTGTCGTGGTGTTTAGGTGACCTTCCAGCGCCTAAGAAAAAGTCGTGTTTCTATTCTGCTCAGACCGGCATTCTACAGTACATGCTTACTCTAATTTGCACCACTTGCCATCTGTAGAATGGTACAAGCAACAGTAAGTCCGTCCCTGCGCTTCTTCCATGAGCTGCTGCCATTCTCAACCACGTAACAGCCGTCCCCGTCATTCTCTGCCGCAACGAGCCCTCTTCGCGTTGATGAATCGACCGCCCGCCTGTTTGCTATCCGCCGCTCAAAAACTGCGCTCGAACAGGGTATGATCCAAGATGGCCGTGTTTCGCGTTACCGGTCTCCCAGCCTCGCAGCCTAACGACGCGCTGAACCAAAGGCTAAAGGCTACCATCAGCGATAACCTATCGGAGGAAGAGAGATCAAAGCTAAATATCAGCACGGATATCGTGCCCTCGTGCTACAATGAGGAGGAAAGCTTTGCGCTAGTGGAGTTCCAAGGAGGCGTTCCTACGTTCCTGTCCAAGCTAGTAGCGGACCCACTAGCGAATTGGCAGGTTGAGATGCGCGATACTGACCTCAACTTTGACTGCCACTTCTTCGGGTTCACCCAGTTGTACAAGCCGAACCCAGAAGCGCCGGTTGTCGCAGAGTAAGTAGTATTTCTGCTCGATTGTAAGCTGCTGTCCGCCATTCCGGAGTGCTACTAGAGGCTACTTCCCGTTTCCTGCTCACTACTAATCCACCGCGTCGTAGCATAATCGCAATCACCGGCCTCGACGGACACGCGTATGGTTCATGGAGAGGGAAGGGAAACCTCGGCCGGATGTGGCTGCGCGACTTCCTTTCTAAGGACCTACCATGCTGCCGCACGATGACCTATGGCTACAACTCAAAGTTGTCAAGCCATGGAATCGATACAATCATGGACTACGGCCGTGAGCTAATAGAAGAGCTCAAAAAGGTCAGAAACACAGAGGAGGTAAGCGCTATTACACCACGTGGTCTCTAAAGCGTGAGACTGACGGCCGCGCCAGCTAAGACAGCGGCCGCTCTTCTTCATCGCACACAGCTTCGGCGGTATTATACTCGCTCATGTAGGTCGCGTGCTGTGGACTATGAATCGCATCGGGCTAAGCCAGCAGCACAGTGTCTTATTAAGGCGGTCCAGACAAACGAAGACGATCACCCAACGATTGCAACTCTCTATAGAGCTACATACGGCATGCTTCTATTTGCAGTTCCCCACAAAGGCCTAGTGGTGAATGATATTCAGAAGATGCTTGCCGGGCCGGATAATCACCCGCGAAGTGCACTGGTTCAGCAGATCAGGAGCAAATCCGACTTACTAACGCTTCAGCTAGTCGACTTCAAAAATCTCATCCGAGACCGGAAGGTCACGAGCTTCTATGAGACGGGGCAGACTAGGCAGCTAGAGTTTGTATGACACTCTTATCTACACGACCTTGGAAGAGCGCTTATACTTTGAGGATAGGACAGCGAAAGTAAACGATGGAAAAGGACCGGCGACTTTGTCACCGCGGTGGATACCGACTCGGCTCTTCTCCAGCTCCCTGAACATATGGAGGAGATGATCCCTCTGGACGCCGACCATTCGATGATCGTTAAGTTCGACGCTAGGAACGACCAAGGGTATGCCAGTGCACGGGACAAGCTTAGGCAGTTTGAGCGGGATGCTTCAAACGTGGTTGCGGCTCGTTTTCGTAGGTAGCCTCTATACGTCTCATTCTATTCTACGTAGGGCAAAGAGTATTTTGTTCCACCACCAACACCATTGATCATTATCACCCTCATTACCACTACGCTTGTTTCCTAGCTAATGATGGTCCGGCTCTAGTACGAGCACAAAACAAACCCAAGCCGTCTATCATGGTCCCGTTCCAGAGGGATAGCACATTTGTGGGCCGAGAAGACATCATGGCAGATCTACGTGAGAAGCATGGGCAAGCAGCTTCACAAGACCACAGCCGAGTGGCGCTCATCGGTCTAGGCGGTGTAGGGTAAGAATCACTGTACACCATCCAACACGAAGTCAGACTCATATCCCTCCTAGGAAATCTCAGATTGCCATCGAGTATGCGTACAGAGTAAGGGAGTCTACGCCGCACACCTGGGTATTTTGGGTGCATGCGAGCAATGCTGCCAGATTCAAGCAAGCCTATAGAGACATTGCCACCAAGGTCGATCTCCCCGGGCGCGATGACCCAAAGGTTGATATCCTCCGACTCGTGTATAATTGGCTTTGCGACGAGAGAAACGGCCGGTGGCTTATGGCAGTCGACAATGCCGACGATGACCGCGTTCTCTCTTCTCCCGGCACTGAGCCTGGAGGCGTTGCGCATGCAAGCGAGCATCTCGGTGAAGCAACGTCGTTAGCAAGTTTCCTTCCCCAAGCTCGAAGTGGATGGCTACTGGTCACTTCACGAAACCTGCTTACAGCACTGAACCTTGTGGGGCGGAAGTATAATGTTATTCAGGTCGAGCCAATGACCGAGGAAGACGCACTAAGGCTTCTAAAGACTAGGATTGCGGTTAGCAAGTCCTCCGAAGGCGATGCTAGAGCACTTGTGCAGGCTCTAGAAGGCATTCCTCTCGCTGTTACTCACGCCGCGTCGTATGTTGCAATAAGAGAGCCGAGGATAAATGTCTCGACTTATCTTGAGTTGTACCGCGAGAGCGAAGAGAATCAGACATATCTCCTCAACATCCAAAACGCAAGAGACCTACGACGAGACAGCAGTGTGTCAGACACAGTCATTACCACCTGGCAGTTGTCATTCGAGCACATCCGGAAGACAAGCCCGGCAGCTGCGGACCTACTCTCACTGATGACCATGTTTGATAGACAAGGGGTTCCAGAGCACCTGCTGTACGATGGTAGAAGCAGACTGCAGTTTGAGGATGCGGTGACGCCATTGACAAGCTTCTCTCTAATTAGAACGCAAGGTGGGAACCCATCGAGGCAGCAGACAGGGGACCAGTCGTTCGAGATGCACAGCTTAGTGCAGCTATCGACGAGGAAATGGTTAGAACTGAATGATGAGGTAGGAAAATGGCGGAAGGCGTCGCTACGAATCATGGCGGCGACTTTTCCGAACGGACAGCACGAAACATGGGCGAGCTGTCAAAAACTCCTTCCACACTCGAAGAAAGTGCTTGGCTATTCTTCAGGCTGCGAAGAGGAGACACTAGATCAAGCATCGATTGCTATCAATACGGCCAGGTACCTATCCCTTCTAGGCGAGTATGAATTAGCAGGGAATATTAATCGCAGTGCGTTAAAAGCAAGAGAGGCGATGCTTGGGCCAGAGCATCCAGACACGCTCATCAGCGTCAGTCAGCTTGGATCGGTATTGGAGATGCAAGGCAAGTACGACGAGGCAGAAGCGATGCACCGACGGGTTCTAGCAGGGTCCGAGGCGATGCTTGAGCCAGAGCATCCAGACACGCTCACCAGCGTCAGTCAGCTTGGATCGGTGTTGAGAAGGCAAGGCAAGTACGACGAGGCAGAAGCGATGCACCGACGGGCACTAGCAGGAAGGAATAAGGTGCTTGGGCCAGAGCATCCACACGCGCTCATCAGCATCAGCAAGCTTGGATCAGCGTTGAAGAGGCAAGGCAAGTACGACGAGGCAGAAGCGATGCATCGGCGAGCACTAGCAGGAAGCGAGAAGGTGCTTGGGCCAGAGCATCCAGACACGCTCATCAGCGTCAGTCAGCTTGGATCGATGTTGAAGAGCCAAGGCAAGTACGACGAGGCAGAAGCGATGCACCGACGGGTTCTAGCAGGATCGAAGAAGGTGCTTGGGCCAGAGCATCCACACACGCTCACCAGCGTCAGCAACCTTGGATCGATGTTAGAGAGGCAAGGCAAGTACGACGAGGCAGAAGCGATGAACCGGCGAGCACTAGCAGGAAGCGAGAAGGTGCTTGGGCCAGAGCATCCAGACACGCTCACCAGCGTCAGTCATCTTGGATCGGTGTTAGAGAGGCAAGGCAAGTACGACGAGGCAGAAGCGATGCACCGACGGGCACTAGCAGGAAGGGAGAAGGTGCTTGGGCCAGAGCACCCATACACGCTCCACAGTGTATATCACCTGGCCGTCATTCTTCATCGACAGCAGCAGCATGATGCTGCGTACGAGTTGTATCAGCGAGCATACAATGGATATACGAAAACTCTTGGTTCACGGCATCCCACTACAATAGCATGCTATAATCATTACTCGTCCATGGATAGAAAACGACGGCAGACACCTCGAAAATAATCTTAAAACTACTCAATGTGACGACGTGTATCATTCGAACATACTATAGAACAAAGAGCTTAACAGTGTAGTCTTTATCAACTTCTAAACGAGCCTATGATGCTGAAAATCTATCACAAGTAACGGAAAGCGATATTGTGCTGCGAATAGCCTGGGGCAGCAAAGGCGGACGGGCTTATACTTTGGAAGATGCCTCTCAACATGATTCATCATCTTGTGGGGCGTGCTGTACGCAACAGTTCGGTCGGCGTACGATCAAGCTGTATTGCTCAGACAGAATGTGCACTGCGTAGGCTGGCACTGTAATGGAAACAACTGCGTTAGGTCTTGGGCAGCAATAGACTGTGGCTCTTCCTCTTCTATCTTAATACGGGGAGAGTCTGGACCGGGTATGGACTGGGTTTGTGGCTGTTCGAAGGGCATATCTATGATAGGCGATGTGCTCCCTCGAGTATCGACGCCATTTGGCGTTAGCTCTTCTTGGCTGCCACGGTGGCACTGGCGCCGATGCGAAGCTTCCTGTCGTGTACAGAGCTTCAGTCGAGCCTGGGTAGCTTGGACCCGCGCCATATGGTTTTCTTTCTCAATGAGGCAACTCTGATCTCCACAAGTGAGACGTACAATCTGACCTCGCTCTGCAATGTTATAGCGAATTGAATGAGCTAGCATCGGGCTTTCACTAGGCATGATAGGCGACGCTCCACCAAATTGACGCTTCAAGATAGCGGTGTCAGCGTTTCTGAAGTGGCGTTTTCGAACCTTCTTTCGAAGGTCATTGCGTCGATTAGGTTTTTGACGGTGCAGCTTCGCGTCGATCCCAGCTTTCTTCTTAACCAGATCATTTCCCGGAGGAGCATGATTGACGGGTCCTAGGGTCCGTCGAATCTCTTGCGTAAGAAGCCGGCTCTTCTGTTTTAACCGTTTAATCGTCTCGCTAGCCTGGAAGCTCTCTTGCACGAGCTTCGAATCGATGTTGTAAGGGGCAGTCATGTCCGCGCTCAAAGTCATGCGCCTAGCTAGCTACTGCACAACCTCGTTGGAAGTACAGCCGAGGAAAGCGGCCTGTGTGTCGCAACGGATTTCTCGATCGAGGTAATATCGGACAGTGCCGGGCAAATGGTCAAAGATTTGATCTCGGACAGAAGAAGGGACCTTATCTCAAGGAAGTCAGTCACGGCGACAGTAATAAGTTTAGGAACGAAAATACTGTTGATGACATCAACGAGACCACGACGAAAGCAATACTGCGTCAAGGGAAGTTCGAGTCCTGCTTTTAGTCCGAGGCGTTGCAGATAGCGCAGCCACGTCGAGGCGCGTAAAGGCTTCGTTGTGGACGTGCGATATTCACAGGACGAAGTGCCAGGCTCTCGGAAGACAGGCTGATCGAGCGATTTGCGCTGTATCTTCAGCTGAAGACACACCTTATCCTCTGGGATCTTCGCTTCGAAATTTTGGTAACGTTGCTCAGCGACTGAAGATGTTATCATGTAGAGCCATTGACTGTAGGTGGTCCACTAGGCAGAGTAGCGGTGTATCGGCCCTGATGATGACAAACTTTTTTCTAATGACGATTAGCAATGACGGAGATGAGCAGGGAAGCTCAGCTTACACTCGCGGGTTGTGGTCTTCGCCCTTGGTGTGCAGTATGTGCGCCTTTGCGAACAGTACGTTAGGCTGGCCGTTTGCCTCGTCCCGAGCAACATAGAATTCAATATGCCGCCAGAGGAGAGTTCTCGTCTCGTCGTCGCCTGCATCAGCGCCATCGTCGGTATCATTATCGCTTTCACTATCCGAATACATGCTGAAGTCGTCGTCGGCCTCGTTGCTATCAGCGCTTCGGAGGCCACCATCGTCCTCCGAGCTCAAGCCACTTGGTGTATCTTCGACGGACGGACTTTCTTCTTCTTCTTCATCTTGAAACTGCAGCCTCGTGTCAAACATTGACACCGGCCTACATTCAAAGTATGATGCCATGAGAATCCCAGTCGCAACCTGGTTTCACTGCTGCTCATCAGGGAAAATAGAGTCGTCCCTAACCCAATGATGGAGTAAAATGTGGTAGATGTCGTCTGCGTTCGTAACTCCTCTCTCCTTTGGTAACCTGCGCAGCCCGTGTCGCTTCACCAGCCAATTCAGGTACTTACCAGGAAACTTAGCTGCCTTGGCTTCGCGATCTGGGAGGTGGTCTTACGTTGATAACATCGCTTGATTCAGTATCGCTAAGCAAACGGCTAGCCTTGATCTTCATCTGCATCCTGAGCAATCTCCAGTAGTTATGTAGACTACTACTGGCTTCAATGCCCGGATATGTATCGAAAGTCCACTTCAGGAATACCTTCAAGTGCGCCGCCTTTGCCTCCTGAAGGAACGATTGCGGGTCTCTGTCGAGAGTATTGCAGAATCTTGATCAGCGTCAGCGTTATCATGCTTCTAAAGGAATTTGCAATGCCACTGACCCGTGCCATTTCCGCAGGAGCGATTTCGTGCCCTTCGTTGTGTTGTCGGCATAGTCTCGAGGGGTCCTGCCTTTGGCTGCGATGTCCTCGCACAGGGCATCGTAGTACCCCGGTGGCGCATTTTTGACCATGCGAGAGCCTCTTTTTCCCATTATGCTCTGGCGTCGGTAAAGATGGGCGAACGCAAGAGGATATCTGTGGAGGATGTAGTGAGCAACGTGCGGTAGTAAGGCGAAGGAGAGGAAGGAAGCTCACTGTGAGGGGACGAAGAGCAAGGCCATGGTCGGGACGTCTGGGGCCAGTTCTTATACTTCTGGAGAGACTCTCTTGCCTATTGGTCGCGGTCTACCACACATGTTGGGTCGGATATCCAGAAACGGAACCTCCAGTCACCACATCGTGGCGCGTCTCGGACATAGTCGCCTCGACCTGGGACAGACTTCCAATCCATCGAATCTGCTTCGGTGCTAGGGCTAGTCACGATAAGAGCCCAGGCGTGAGAGAACTGGGGTAAGAGGTGCGAATAAAGAGGTGAATGTGGGTGAGCCTAGATCTGAACGGAATGAACGCGGAACATACTAGCTCAGAGCCTGAAAAAAATGGTCTCATGATAGATCACTGACCGAGAGATTACATATAGGAGTAAAGTCAAGTCCTGCGTGATGATCGCTTTTCTCTTGACAAGCATAGTGCCTTAATAGAAGTAACTGTTCATTGGTATTCACGGACTAAAGAGGAAATTGAAGACATCCTTACCACAGGGGTTTCGTTACTAAGCTGAATTTACTCATGTAGGTACATTCACCCATCCATGCTGCAAAGCCACAGCATTCAATGATGGCAAACACGGCATTACTCAGATCGTTGACTTTTTTCATCTGCAAGAAGGGTCTCATTCAGCCGGCAATCTTTCGTCTCTTGCGCATTAGCATCTTACCTTTTTCGATCCACAGCAAGCAAATACCAACAGAAGAGACAAAAAGAAGCCAGCACCTCCGATACCAGAGAATGTCATAACAGGCTTCACGTCAACCTGTGGCTTTCCACCTGTCGAGTCTTTGACAGAACCCGCTTTCCGCGCATTTTCGAAAAGTACAACCGAATAGGTGGTCAGGACAAAGCTGACAAGAGAAGCCATGACCGTAAGAACGCGGATGGTGATTCGAGAGCGAGAAACAATCTGAAACAGCGAGATGCGGTGTGAAGCCGGTTTGTACTTCAAACTTTTTTCGTCTTCCTCGAGGAGACCAACAGACTCGGTCTTTTTCTCAAAAAGATATTTCTTTCCATGTGGGTCGACTTCTATGCCTAGGGAGAGTGGTAGACGTTTCGGTCAACAGCTTCTTTGTGATTGGGCAAAACAGCATGGGTATTCTGAATTCGACAGTCTTTTGGGGAGTGCTGCTAATTTCAGCCGTCGTGCTAAGCCTTCACGTCTAAGGAAAAAGCACTTGTACAAGTTCTCCACCCCAGCCAGCGTCCGATCCGGCCACCGTACCTGCACGCAGACTCGCAGTTCAACCTTCCGTCCGCTGTCACCGTTAGCGGATAACGATGCGGTTTCTGGGTGTGATCGGTCTTTCATATCTTACTAATAATGTGATAGACCAATATGGACCCTCGCCAACGGCAAGTACAATGCTAGGTACGTCTTTAAGGCGACATGCCGGCTCAAAAGAAGCATATAGCAGGCTGGACCTGCAGCACAGTATAGCGAGGAATGTTGAGACGGCATAATCTGCTTTTGGCTTTGGATGGATAGTTTTTGGTCTCTTATTGTTTGAACATTCGATTGAGTTTGATATTGCGTTCGGTTTTTGAATTGATCCTGCCACTATCGTTAAGTATAGCGAATAAGAGCTTGAGAGTTTCAATATATCTTAGGTTCAAATTATCTGTTCCTTAAAGGGTCAAAATTTCAATCAAGCATTTCATTTGATTGATCATTAGTCAGCATGACTTCACAAATTCAAAGAGGAGAGGGGAACCTGCGGGGTCAAGGGAAGTCTCAAGTCCGCACTCTTCGAAGACCCGCTCGCTCGTGATGGTCAGATTCCGCCAACTCGAGCGAGACAGTCTCTTACCATTCCCTTACCACTAACACAATTCCACCATGGATGGCCCTACCCTCCGCGCCCAACAGGCGCCCCTCAAAGACCAATACCGCAACACCCCCTCCTCCGCCCTCCTCACCCTCCAAAGCAGCGGCACCCTCGACGCCACCTCCATCGCCTGCACCCTCTCTTCAGGCTCCGCCATCGCCTCTGCCAAAGCTAAAGTCGCCGGCCTGCACCCCGCGGCCGGCGGCGACGACCCAGCCGTCTCCGGCGAGCTGTGCAGCGGGGACATGTTGCTGGAAGCGCTGGTGGCGTGCGCGGGCGTAACGCTCAAGGCCGTCGCGACGGCAATGGGTATCGAGATCAAAAGTGGGGTGGTGCGGGCGCAGGGAGATCTGGATTTCCGGGGGACGCTGGGGGTGGACAAGGGGGCGCCGGTGGGGTTTGTGGCGATAAGGTTGGGGTTTGAGCTGGATACGGATGCGGAGGAAGGCAAGGTGGAGAAGCTGGTAGGGCTGACGGAGAGGTATTGCGTGGTGTTGCAAACGATTTGTTGCAAGCCGGAGATTACGGTTACGTCGACGAGGAAGGAGGTGGAGGTATGAGGTGGGAGTAAACTACGTGACCAAAGTTTTGGAGATTGTCAATATGGTCAAATCCGTCAGCACGCGCGCCGGTGGGATTCTATTAGTAACAAGCAAACCGAGAAGAGCTGGACTGCGTGTTTACATGAAGGAGTACCATGTTCAAACCCATCTCATGCTGGGTCTGGCTGGCTCCTCGTTGCTGTGGTATTAGAGGTAATGATCTTGGTATCACACGGGTAGCTGGACGGAGACCATCCATCCAGAAAGCTTTGCTTTGACCCACCAGTAGTCAAGATAATCCAAAAGGCAATGAGATACTCCTAGAGGCGTCGAAGTTCGTCCTCATGCTTCTTAGCAGCAGTAGAACTTAAGGTGCTGGAGTCCTGCTGCGAACCCACGAGCATCCTTCGCGTTTTGTGGTCTTTCCATTTCACCTACCGAGTAAGGCTGGCTCTTCTACACCTGGGCTCAGCGATGTCAGTTGGTAGGAGGAAGACATTCAAGTACTCTAGACGTATTAATGGCTTCTGAGACATCTACGACCATGTTTCACAGAGATGATTTGAGCGGTAGGATTACTAGTGAAAGTAACCTACTAATGTAAGCAGCGCCTCTCCAAAGCATTTCTATCTTAATGGACACATGCGCCAAAGAAACAGGCGGAAATCAAGCATGACCTTCAGTCAACTAGCAAGATGGTCAAAAAAGTGAAAGATTTCGACGTAGCTCTGGGAGAAAGGATCGACCGTAAGGAAGCTCAAACAAACATCCCTGGAAAAAAGGGACAAGCATCGCAGAAAGGCTGTTGGAAACAACAAGCATCTGCTTCTTAAACATTAAGCATCGAAAAAAATGGTTCTGATGCTACGGTCATACAAAGCCGCGACACATATAGGTCATACTGAGCGCAAGATCGGAATCCGGATGGCCTTTCGCTGGTTGTAGATTTCCAACGTGTCAATAGATGTTCAAGTCTATCGTTTGCATCGCTGTTCAAATCCTAGAATCATTGAAGCTTGCACCATAGTGAATCATTCTTCTAAACCATATTCTATATCGCATGGTTGTCTAACAAACGCCTTGTAGTGCTCTCACAGCTCTTAGACTCGAGGTGCCTTTCTCCCGCCTTTGTGAAATCCCCTCACTTATCGGCGTTCATACCGCTATGTTCCCAATGGAGGATGTGGCCTAGAAGGCCTTTGTGGTGTATTTTGTTCCCAGCTGCGTCCTCATCCCCCGATTGTCTGACGTGGGTATCTTTTTGGACTTCGGCAAGGCCAGGCATCTTGCCTTGGTCCACAAGCTCTTGCTCTTTATTGGAGTGCTTAGGGGCTTCTGGGGAAGTACCTGGCGAGGAAAGGTCAACAATCATCGGTGCTTTAGGGGTAGAAGACGAGTACCACTATCCTGGGTTCCAAAGTCCCGCGCCGTCGTCCCCGCTGAAGCTTGAGCTCCTGCGGCTTGGTTGGTATTATTCGAGGACATTTTCGGCCTTTTATGTGAAGGTTATGATGCGTCAAACGAGATTGAGATTGAGATTGAGATTGAGATATCAGTAGAAGAGACGAAACCGGAAGACGTGGGCGGCGGCGAGTATCTGGTTGACTGGTTGGTTGGTTGGTTGATTGCGGTGGGCGGGGAAGAGCCCGACAGACATCTCTCTCCTAGAGAGTGCATATGTGCTACAGTATCAACGTCATGTCATACCAACCAAACACTAGCCATTTTCACGCATGCTTGCTGTTGTGTAACAAGCTATCAATGCTGAGAAGCGACATGACTCTCTACTTGCAGAGATCAGATAGTGATGATGATGATGATGATGATGATAGTGATGAGGACTAGCAAGTTGGCAGGTGAGACGGCGGCCGAGGGCGCTCAGACCGTCGCTTGTGTTCTCATATCTCCTTACTCCCTACTGCGCTTCTTCTTCTGTTCGTCTTCTTCGTCCGAATTTCTCGAAAACAGGTCGTCAAGATGCTCAAGTGTTTTGATTCCACTGGATCGGGTATGAAAGAGGCACTTCCGGACACTTGATCCAGTTACATCTGTTTGTTTTCGGTTCCTGAACATTGCCATGTCTGTTCATCTGGAGACCCGCTCCCTGCCATGAGCTTGTATACACTTCTCGCCTCTTACTGTGAAACATGCGCGTTCGCAAGTCCAACGTGCGCCCTGAGCCACTTTCAATAAAGATACCAGGAGAGGTTCCAGGTGTCATGATCAGGATTGCTTTCTTTCACGTGGATTTATGCTGTGAGGAAGTACCTTGCCACAATTCCATAGTTTTGGATTTGCACGGTGTTTTCGTACTTCACAATGTCGTTATAAATGAATGAGAAAACCTGACCGACCGGCACTTCCCCGGATTCTATACCAAATGTGTCATATCGCATGAACCTCGAGATCATGATGTACAAGGCAGTTTTCTCATACCTATTTATGTCCGTGCTGTCAGTTTGCGGCTCGCACGGTATCTGGTTGTGCTGAGGAACCACGGGAGCGCGTTATTGGAGATAACCTCCTCTAGCCGCAAAAGCAAGTCTATCTCATAAAAATCAGCGAGTCCTCAGCATTACTATAGTCCTCAAAGCTTATACGCTGGTCTTCGATTCACAATGACAACCCACCGCTCTTCCTCGTTCGTTCACGAGCATCTGAACCCTTTTCTTGCGTTTTTCCTTTTCATTCAATTCGCAAGGAGTCTTGTCATCCAACACGGAAATTTCTCTTTGGTAGGGGGGCACGGAGTTGGGGAACCCCACTGCGTAGACTCACCACTATGGGAATACCGAGGCGACCAAGAATCAGACTGCCTGGCTGCAATCCAAATGCTCCATGATCTTGAAGTCCGCAAACATGGAGATCACGAATTTGAATTTGTTCCCGATGGTGATCATCCACATTTGTCCCTCGCTATAACAAAGACACCGCGAAAATACATGTACAGTGAGTGGCTAATTTCCTTTGTCTTTTACTTTTCATGGGCACGCTGACAGCCTTTCCGCAAAGAATCTTGCACCGTGGCGATTGTGAATCTAAACTTTTTTCAACCGAGTGATCTACCTGGTAGCGATGCCCGGGACTGGGGGAAGCTACCCAATACAGACTTGGCAAGTTACGAAGACATTTGGCGCGCCACTCAGCAAGTCGAGTGGTATTGTGTCAAAATAGCCAAGCAATCGGGGTGGGAGGCCGCAGGTGAGTAAGATTTCTCTTGGTCCGTCTCCGGTTCAATACTTTGCGGCACCTCTATGAACACTACCTGATCTACTCTACCACCAAAGGCAGAAAGGGAGGTGTTGGTCTCTTCATATGGTCTACCAACTCGGAGATGAATCGAAGGGTCCCTAACAGTCACGGTCCCCACGGCCTCCTCTTACCCAATCTAAATCCGGCTTCACTCAACGACACGACGAAGTCATCCGCCCCAGGTGGCAATTTACTGGACCTTATTCTCTCCGACACCACTATGGACACACCGGCCCTAGCTCCGTCCCCAGCACCTGCCGGCGTCGCTACTTCTTAGTTTCGTCCTAAGAAGCGAGTGTTCAAGAACAGGTTGCCAGTTGAAAGGATCAGCTTCCAGTAACGATTCACACGACCAGTTGCAAGAGCTGCCTGGTCCCCACAGCCAGGGTTTCGCCTTCGGTTTTGCCTTAAGGGTCGCTGTTGTTCCTCGGTGTCTCCGTAGAGTATGCAACTTTTGACGTCTTCTTAAACAAACATGTATACTGTGCTTTGTAAGATGATGCTATTATTGTCTATATCTAGGAGGCAATTTCAAAGCAGAAACAGGGGACCTGATTCTCTATAGCACATACAGAACCTTTATGTACACCATGAGATGGCAATCACTCTTGGTGAATACGCCCGGGCAATTTGGCCCCACTATGAGAATCGGAACACTGTTGCAAGATGCTGAAACATTTATCATCGTACATTGTATTTTACAATCTCTTCATCAACGATGCAAGCCTCCAACCCACACTCTGCCTTCGGTCAAACCCACTCACTACACTGATTTCACAACTCTCGCGCACCCCACAATCCCCCAGCCAATCTTTGCAAATCGCATCACCAGCACAATCAACAACACTCAAACATACCTTTCCAAAAGCACATCTCAAACACCCCCCTGTCCGTTCGAATGCCACCCGCGCTTCACCCCAAAACACACCTTGACATTTCCTATCATCCATCAACCCATCCCATCTTCCTAGCAGATACAGCCGCTACCCAAGTACTCCAACGCCCCACCCCTGCGCAACACCCTCAGACCATGCCTGCGTGACTGACTTGTAATCCATCACATCAGAGGACGACTGGGGAAGAATACACAGTACACGTCCATGCGGAGGGCTGAACGGTGTTCGGAGACCCGGGGTCTCATACGAGTTTCTCGAAACGTATCGCGAATAACTTTCCGAACTCTTTCTGGGCTTTTATTCGATGTGCTCAGGTCTAAATGACAATGTCATACAACGCCATGGTCATCTTCGGTCACAGCTACTCGTTCAACGTGACGACAATTGTCTTAAGAACCACTTCCTCTACCATCGGTGACCAATTCTCCAACTGTACTCTATCTCTTTCGAGATTTCAGTGACCACCACTAGAGCTAGTAGCTACAATGCTCAGACTAGATAGATTGACTGCCGCGAAGATAGATCGGTGTAGAACGAGGAATATCAGGTGCGAGAATCCGAACGGCTAGTCCAAAAGCACAATTCTTTTTTAGAGTTGTTTTAAAGTACCTATGCCCCATCAGGATTACTGCTAATGACGAGTCTTCCTCTATATTTGTGTGTTTAGCGATCGGTCTTTTGTATCCAACGCCCATCTTTCCCATGTATTGCCAACAACACCCTCATTCCCGCTATTTACTGAAACATCCAGAGCCAAGAGACAGCAGATCTATGTGCGTTCAAGAATTTGCAAGCCCCAATATACTTACGCCGAATACACCGCACCGTGACCGATTAATCGGGATGAGATATTACCGTGCGCATGCTCCTTTGAGACACCCAGAGATACACTAAAGTGAAATCAAGACATGGTTGTATACAGCGCATAATCCAAACCTCAACTGTTTCGATAGGAGCACGCACGATGTTATACGGCAGATGCTCAAACAAATGAGTTCCCTCTCTTAACATTAACCATCGGAAATCCAAAGTCATCCTGATGATTCGTATCCATCAGGCTTGTTGGGCTCGCTGGACTCTCCCCCCTTGGGGCAACACCAACATGCACAACATGCAAATCGCCCTTCGGAGCCTTGTCACTAAGACTCTTGAACCCAGCGCTAGCGGGTCCCGCAAGGGGCCACTGCATGGTGCTATCGCGCTGACTGCTGCCATTGGACATGGACTTGCCGCCTGGTGGGGTGTGTCGACTGCGGCTCCAGGACGTCAGGAAGCCGAGGCTGACGTTAGTAAAGAGGGGACGGTAGGTGATGAGGCACGCGCAGAGGATGGCGGTGCTGGGCTCGAGCTGGCTCCAAAGATATGGGGTGACAATGGAATCTAAGCGATGTCAGCTGCGTAGTACCTATGCCGCGACCCAGGCATGGCTTACAAGTTAAATCGTTACTACTTAGGATAGTCAGGGTGATCATGCGCATTATACTCGCAATGCATACGCTGCGAATGGTCAGTAAAGACGAGTCACGTAGAACACGCAAGAAGGTAAAGCTTACAAGCCACCCATAAGAAAGATCCCAGAGAGGATACATTTCTGTCGTATTGGAAGCTGGAGTTCCCAGACCACGCGTAGAGGTAGACACAAGATGATCACGTCAAGTATCATGTTTGTCGCCGAGATCCCCCAAAAGTAGGCCTCAAGATTGATGCATTGGCTAGAGAACATGAAGGCCGGGTCCCAAGCCGCAACGATTGGGTGACATTGAAAAACGTCGCTGAAAACTTCGGCGATAAACCAAGCGACGCATGCAACACCCAGAAACAGAGTTGTTTTGCGAAACAATTTGGTGGGAAAGATACGGCGGTACATTAAGAGGATGGATATTTTCACAGTCGTTATGGTTAGAGAGTATGTTATGAGGGTCGCTTGAAGCGCCTGAGAAAAAAGTGAGATACTCTTCAGTAATCTGAGAATCAGCGATTGCGGAAACTCACCTTGAGGAATATAGTAACTTCAGGATTGGTCAGAGTCGCAATAGGCCTCCCTGCTCCGCCCTCTTTGACCACTGGTTACGCAGAAATGTCAAAATTGTAAGAGTTTGTCTTCTTCTAGAAGGGGACTGACTGAAACCACCACAAATGAGCATGCCATAAGTAGGGACAAGACTGGCGACTATGAGCCAGTCATCGACGGCAAAGGCCGCCTTGATCTTCCATCGCGCCATCAGTCGTAGGAGAACGGCAATGGTGACAACAGCACCCACTGCAACACAGACATATAGCATTGCATCTCCTCGAGGATTGTTGGTCGCCATGGAATATGATTGTTTAAGAAAGATTCTATCTTATCTCTTCGAAATTTGATGTCGCACGACGGAAAATATCAGTGGACCAGAGATCATCTGGACATGTGCCAGGTTTTGACCGCGACAGTGCATCCAAAGACAGGGAAAGGGGACGGATCTTCATGTCAGGAGCAAACTGTGCCGCATGAAATGTATATGTGATGCTTTGCACGAATTGTCGGGAGTCTGGCCCTGCATAGCAGTGCATGCAGCATCTCGTTCCACGCGTTCCTGCGTCCACCGATGCAATCCCCAGTCTTCAGTAAGCATAGTGCAGACCTACAGTGGGGAGCTGGCGTGATTAGTCCATATTGACAGGGCAGAGGCCCGAGAACCAGGTCCGTCTCGCCAGGCCCATGCGAGAGGTAGCCTACAACCAATTGAAAGTCGAAATTGCGGTAGAATGAAATGTGACTTTGTCATCTCCATGACAGGCAACCACGGCCATGGAGATTGTATTGACATGAGAATGCACGCGCAAGCTGACCTTGACTTGCGGTGAAAATGAAGCACAGTTCGTTTTCTGACACCAAGTACTTAGTACTCGGCGGCGTTCGACAACTGACTGAACCGACGCCTACTCACACATAAGATGCAAACTGGGTAGGATCGGGAAACTACCTACATGCGGCTGATCTCAAAGCAAGATAATCAGACAGAACGATAGCCACCCTTCGTGGAAGAGAAGGCAATTGTTGCGCTTCGTGTCGAACACAAACGAAGCGGAGCGATAGAAAACAACAAGGTGGCTTTCGCAATCGGTAGGCGCTCCTACCGATCCAAAACTGACAGAGGCAATCGCTCGTGTATCTTAAAAGTAACACCCTGTAGATCAGCTATTACCGTGAGCATAGTCTACGCTATGAGGTTCTCAATCTGTGGACCCGACGGGAGCATCGCTCTCGAGGCCCTTCCTATCACGCTAACGCATCTTCCATCCGCAGCGCCAACGCCTTCTGCATATGCGACGCCTCCTTCATCCGAACTTTCACTGTATCCGTTGGCTTCACCAAGTACAGCAGCCATAGATTATATAGTTACCTGCATCGTTAAGCCCTCGTGTTTAATTGGATAGCAGCTGGTTTAATTATCCGAGCCTTAAGGGACCAGCTGTCAAGAATCCTAGATCTGCTGTATGCTCGAATCGCCGTTTGCATGCATAACAATTGCATCGCATCGCATTTCTCGATGACGAGAATCGATGCATTATAGACGTCATTCGGTGCTACCGTCATTGCCTTATTCATCGTTCCTTTCTTGTTGTTCTCGCGGTGCTTGTTGTCAGATGATCTCAGATCCTACATTTTCGACCTCTCGTTGGAACACTAGATAGTCGAATGGATTGGAAAATGATAGGGGAAAATCGCTACCGTTAAAGCTTGCCTATCGTGTCGACGATAGCTGCGTCTCAAATATGCGTTGCCAAAGTCAAAGACCATTTGAGAGAAAAGCGAGTGTCACGCAAGCCGTTGCTTTCCTCGGGCCTAACTGCAGACATCGGCCAGACGGTTTCCCACAGTAACGATGTAATGGTTACTTCGATTGGTACGGGATGTGTCTTCTGTCTTCGACTCTCTCCATTCGTTATCTAGCCTTCCCCATAAAGTATCTCGCAAACCCCTCCAATAGGCACGTCCATTACAGCGTCAGTTCCCTCGCTCCACAACGTTGTCCATTCCAGGCTTTTTGCTTCGTGGATGTCGACGATCCCTGCATCCTTATTGTTCTTGCCCTTGATTATACCTTTGCTATCCAACACTGCAATATTTGCCGCTTCGTCGACTATGTTGTCGATGCTGCGCAGTGGCAGGGTCAAATACCCAGTATTGTACGAAGCGAGAGCGACGTAAATGTAAACAAGAGTCATAACGAGGAACGAGGGAATGGCAAGGGACCACCAGCGATTAGGATAGTAATGTATACCTAGCTGATGGAGGAAGGGCGATGGAAGGTACGACCAGAGGAGGTAGATCACTAGGAAGTCAGCAACGGGACATATTTGAGTGATAATGGGTACTAACGGAAAGCCAGCGACGACAGCAGATACAGCACAAACCCGTAGTATTCATACGTAGGGACCTTGGGGCTCGCGCGAGGCAAGGTTGTAGCAGTGCGGGCAGACTTAGCAACAGCGGCTTCGGTATCATTTGGCGTGTCATTGTCGGAGTCGTCCGGGGTTGTAGGTCTGGATGTGGTCGTAGAAAACGACGGCCGTAGCAAGGAGGTCAGAGACGGCGAGGGCGGGAGAGGGGTTGGGGGTCGATTGTAGAAGGGTGGAGCAAATGCATTGGCGATAAGAAAGGAAGAGTTTGAGTGGTGGAGAAATGGTAGTTGCTCCTGTGCTGTGTCGACATGATCTGAATCGGCGTCTGAGGAGCCTGATGATGATCGGGCATCAAGAGAGTAATGCGATTGGAAGTCAGCATCGTCCTCTTCCTCATCCTCGTCCTCCTCATCCTCATCTCCATCTGCCGAGGAGGAGCCAAGAGGATGGTCGATTCCGTTGACGGCTCTTGCTGTTTGCTCCTCCCGTGGAATGGCGGGGGCAGCATGATTATGTTGAAGAGATGCGAGGCTTGGAAGCGGTGCAGCCTGGACAGAGGATCCCGGGCGTCCTCTGCTCTGAGGTGCCATCAGGTCGGTCCGTGACGGTTGGAACTGCGTAGACACGAAAGACTTCAATGCCCGCGTGCCTTACGTAAGCCTACTCTTTTGTTGCATGTCGGTTCCACCTCCTTTCACCAATAGATAGCTATCTATGTATCCGTGGTATCGTACCTTAACCTTGAAGCAATAATCCTCCTGGGATATCGCTCTAGGAGCGCAACGACCACTACATTATCTCCCTCATGCAGCTTGGCGTCAACGACCTCTTGCGCGAGCATCAGTCATGCCAGGCTCAATGCATGTAGTCTCTCTCCTCTCTCCTCTCTCCTACTGTAAAGCTTTCTAATACTTCAGAGAGTTTTACTTGCATTTGCATTTGCATTTGCATGTTGCATATATATTTCAGCCTAGTTTGCCCGATCTATCCCAACTTTATGTCGTAAGAAATCTTCCATGTCATCGATCTCATCTGGGACCTTGTACTAATGCCCCAACTTCGCATATGCTTGCCAAGTAATATCTACCCCCACTCCTGCTAGAGTCGATGCAGCTTCCCGGCCAAGCTTGACAGAAACCTTTCCATCGACTTCACCATGACCCAGGAATACGGGTGTCTGCAAGCAAGCTGGTAGGGCAGTAGTTATTGGAGGGGGATCCATGTTGTCTCGGACGAAAACCATAACCCGAACACCCACGCTTAGATTATCGAGGCTGCTATCCTTGTTATCTCGTTCGAATGGGTCGTTACTGTCTGGGTGTTCATATGGTGGTTTGATGATCTCTTCCAAAGCTTTTCGACAAGGCAGCCAGCCGCTCATCCCCACGAACCCACCCAGCGCTCCATCCTCAACCACTTCCGATTCAAAGCTTAAGAGCACACGTAATGCCATTGCACAGCCTTAGCTCAACCCGCCAAGGATGACATTTTCAAGCGTTACTGCCTTCGCTTCTTCCAGGATAATACGGCGCACGAAAGCTCCACTCTCGCGCAGGCCATCCAGCTGTAGCTCTTCGCGTTCGGACGGATTCTCCATGGAATAATTATCAATACATCGGTTAATCACAGCTCGATTGTAAACGGTGGCCCGGCGCTTTTTTGCCGTTAGAAGAACGAACTTCATGCCAGGGAAAAGCTGTGGTCGCATTTCGTCAGAGGATGTCCGAGACATGATGAACTCAATCCCAAACTCTGCGGCATCGCTACCGCGGCCATGGAGCAGTATGATTGTATGAGTATGTCGAGCGGAGATGGAATGATCAGACGATCGGGATAAGCAGCAGTGATTTTGCCGTCCTCATTGATCTTCCGAGCTCCACCTGGGGTAGATGGTGATGCGTCCGTAATGTCGAGAATCTCTATTTATCGGTATTTAAGGCTTCCGCTTGTCTGACTGGAAAGATTGGGTGCGCCTCGAGCTTTGTCTGGCTGTTACCTAACGTTATCTATAAACGTGCTTGCCAGGTCACACTTGTGGTACGACTCTTCCGACCAATCTTTCTCTTGATGAACAGCATTCTATTCCTCCAATATCACACTGTTGCGAGCAGCTCCGATGTGCTTGTGTCACCCGCTGCATGCATGCTGCATGAAATCCGCAGCCACCCGACGGTAACTCATCGTCTAGCCTTCTGGTGCCCCGTTCAGGTATGTGATGGACCCAAAACGGCGACAATCCGGCAACCAACATCTTCTTCACCCATTTTGTCTTGCTATATGCGTGCGCCTTTAAGCGGCTTCATCACTTGTGTGTCGTATCATAACGCCCTGTGGATGCGGTGTCGTTGTGGACATTGGAAAATATCCTTGGCGTCAACTAGAACGGGCCACCACAGCATGTCAGCATGACCTATGTAGAGCTATCGTTCGCGCTCTGAACAGAATGGAGCATAACTCGTCTTCAGGCACAGTACCTAACAGTTTTTGGCTTTCCAAGGAATACCTCGAACCACGGTCTGTATGCAAGTCTTGCGCTCACAACCAGTGGGGAACTATTCATTGCCTGCATAAAATTCTGGTGGGAATCTGGCGGCTATCGTTCGCAAGGGTGGATTCCTAGTCCATAACGCCTGCTTCAAGTATCCTGCTGCCTGTGAAGGCAGCAGTTCAGATCTTTTCCACTTCGTATCTCGATTTGCTTTCCCTTCCACCCACTCCGTGGGTGGAATTTTTTCTCGCCTTTGCAGATGTATCTATTGCACTTGAAGTACTTGTTCATCAGAAACACTTTGTTCCTAAGCATCAGAGATGCCACGCAAGCGTCGCAGCTGATCTCTCCTTCAAACAATACCGGATGAGAAAGAAAGCGAGGTCGATTCGACATAGCATGGAGATTGTGCAATGTCCATGAGTGGGCTGTCCTATATAGACAGTTACGAAATCTCTTGACTCGTCCCATACATTCTTCGATTCTTAGAAACGTCAATGGCTTAAAGATCCCTATTCGCAAATTGGTTGGCCATATCTTCCATTGAAATCTGCCAAGATTGCAACCAACGTTGTCGAGCCGAAAGGAGAACATATCTTTTAAGAGGCGTCTAACATTTTTGATATTTCTGTAATATCGGTGTTGGCAGAAAATCTCAATTCTTCGGTCTATTACCCTCAAGCGGCTAATGACAAAGTGGCCTCTACTACGTCGACCATTCCGGTGAAAGATATCTGTTATTTCCTTTCTAACCCTTGACATCACAGTCGCCCTTACAACAACATCAATATCAATCTCCTACCTTCCCCATCCCCAAAGCTCATTTCTCCCCCACATTTACAATTACATTCGCCTTCGCCCCTCCAACCCGCAAAGGATCGGTCACAATTATCTCCTTCATCGAACGGGAACACTTACAAAAACCATCCAAAACAAACCATTCCAATGCCACGTGAAGTCATCCAATCTCATCGCCCTTGACAAGCCTCCAAAGCCCACACTAGCTTCTACCTTCAACCTCTCGAACAGGATTCCCTAGTTGTATGAAAGATGTTGGCTCTCCAATCCGTCACGATTGGGGTTTGAACTACACAGATCCTTTACGGTAGAAGACGAAGAGCTGTTTCTTAGCATCATGGTGTCGTCTTACCAATCGAGATCTCATGGCTGTGGTGAGTAGATCGTGTGGGTAGGTGTCGATTCAGCAAGCCGACGTCTGCTGTAGCATTGAGGGTAGGGTAGGACAGGACCATGGGTAGGACAAGCGGAGGGCTGGAGCCATTGTCCAAGCCTCTCAGGTAGTTCAGACTTATATGATACACGTTCATCTCGATACTTGCGATACCATAAGTAAGACATCAATCTGGAGACTGTGGCACATCAGACAAATGAGCTTTTCATAGCTAGCTGAGCAACCACCGCTCCCATTGAGTCTGCCTAAGCCGCCTAAAGAGCAGCGACCATGCAGCCGAAATCATATCCTCAATCTATCATATCCCTCGTTTTCATTTCCCTTACTCACTTCACCCTCGACTTCCCCCTTTTCATCACTGACCGACTTCTCCTAAAAATCACCTCCTCCACCATCATCCCCTCCATAATCTCCTCCATTATCGCCCCCATCATCACCCCCCTCAAACTCATTCGCCAACAACGCTCCTCCAATCAAGCCCCCACCCACGCCCAGCGCCGCAGCGCCTCCCATTCCCAGACCGCCTGCTTTCTTCGCCGGCTGCTGCTGCGCATACCCGCCACCATAGCCCTGCTGGGGAGGGTAGCCGCCATAGCCTTGCTGAGGAGGGTATCCGCCATAACCTTGCTGGGGCGGGTAGCCCCCGTAGCCCTGTTGGGGTGGGTAGCCCTGTTGCGGAGGATAGCCTTGCTGGCCGTAGCCACCTTGGGCGGGGTATCCTCCGTAGCCTTGCTGCTGCTGAGGGTAACCCTGCTGCTGGTTGTGTTTGCCACCACCGCCCAGCTTGCTCAGAAATCCTCCGATACCTTTGGACTTCCCTTCTCGCGGGGGCAACTGTCCCTGATCATAGCTCTGCGGGATAGGCGTGCTCCCATAGTCGGCCTGGGCACCGCGGGAGCCGGCACCTTGGCGAGCACGGGCGTCCTCCTCGGCTTGAAGGCGGGCGGCGTAGCGCTCGTCCTCTGAGATGTTCTGGTTGGAGCCGGAGAGCGGGTTGGTGGACGAGTAGGGGTTATTCGTGTTGAGGGCAGACTTTTCGTTGTGGATTGAGCCGGCGCCGGCGTAGCTAGGCGGAGGACCGGGCGGAGGGGTGCCGGTGGTTGAGGGATAGACGGGGGAGGTGGGGCGATTCCACTGGGATTGCTTGGTGTGGGTGTTTACGAAGTACCTGTAGCAGATCATGTTAGTAGTTGTTACGCAGTAATGTTCGAAGGCCATAGGTGATGAAGTGGGCCGTGGAGATTGAAGTCTTACCATTCCTTGTACTGATCGTTCCATAGCGCTTTCCAACCTTCAGGCACCTTAGGCGGTGGTGGCCCGGAGGGAGGTGCAAAGTCGGCCATAGTTAGTTGGCTCTTTGAATCTGTGATAGTGATTCTAAGGGTTTTGAAAGTAGTGAAAGAATGAGAGTTTGGAGTAGAAGTACTGTAGCTAATTGCCTGTCGTCTCGGAGTACGTGTGTCTAAGCCACCGAACGTCCATACCTTAGTGAGGGCAAACAGTCACGTGATGTATTATGTACCGCACCACTGCACGAACCAATCCTTTCACGCTTGAGCGATGATATAACAACAACTGATTGATGCACCAGTGATGCATTGTCATTACGGATTGTTGCTATTGTATCGGCAACTTGACGATTTCCATGTTCCCTGGGGATTCAGCGACAGTTCTATCACAGCCAGCCAATCGATCTCTCCTGCCAGCCATATTGAACTTTTGTTCACTTCACTATTGAGATCCCTTGAGTAGCAATGAATCCCCTCAAACGCTCGCTGACTCAATGTGGAAATTACAAGCTGATCCGAAAAGACTCAAATTGGAGAGTCGGCACTTCAGCTCAGTTTAACAGTTTGGTTATTGGGATTGAAGAAAGCTTGAGCAATGAGAACCACTCAGTTAGTGACTACTGCAATGACAAGCGCAACAGTGAACGTAACTAAGTGGGAGGATCCACACAGTTGCAGCTATATGAAATCGATATGAACATGCTAAACAAGCAAACATGACGGTATATCTTACCATCTAAACCCAAACCAGCGAATCAAGTATGAAGCGCGTGACAAGACATGGAAACCTTTGGACATGCAATCAAACTGCCATTCCGTGTTTGCCTCAACCATGGCACAAGGATAAAACGATTGCGTGTAACGAGCAACACAGCGGAGAAAAAGACAAACACCAGGACTAAAAGTATACAATATAAAACCATATATTGAACAGCTTTTGTGAGACCGGCTCTCCGTTGCCTGGGCCAACGACTATTTGTGCCAGCCCTTGCCGCCGCCTTCAATGGTCTCTCGAGAGGCCATGTTGGGAAATGGAGCTTGTGGGACGCCTGTTACAATTTTTAAACCCCTCGTAACGACTAGAGGTTCAGTACGGCGGCACCCTTCACTTACAGAGTCATTGTCAGCAAGTGTGGATTATATTTGGCTTCAGGTATCATGCTGGGCGTCGAATATCTACGACCTGGAAAAGCTCTTTCTCTTCCTGGCTCATTATATATAGAGCTTGTTCAGCATTTTAACAGGTTTTCCTGGCTCCAGCGGGCCTATAAGACAGGAGGTTTTGCTCTAGTTCCTCGGCGTCTATCTCTTACGGCCTTAGATTTCTCTGGGCTTTGTCCATGTGCCAAAGTACCTGAACCAAGAATGGAAGACACGGATCGTTCAAAGACTTCAGACCGCTTCGAAAAGACAAGTTCGATTTCGAGTTCGCTCGAAAAGCTCGCTGTCAGCTTGTCAACGAGACATCCAGAGGAAAGATGCCATCCCTTGAAGATGGATGTTCGGGGACAAGTAGGCCAGCCAGCTAAACCCAGCCCCCAGACGGGCATTGCAATCGAGCTTAACTCCTTGCAACACTTCTTGTCCTGTTATCAGCTGAACTCGAGAATCACTTTTTTATTATGTTATCTCCTTATGTGTTTCCTTATGTGTTTATTCCATCACAATCTATCCGATACACGACCACTTTGAACCTTAGAGCTTTGTAACATCCGCTTCTTCAACTCTCTTTTAAAACACATCTCTTTCGGAAATTCAATATATACCACAATGAATCACAATGTTGCTTGCGTTGTCCTGATCGGGCAATGTCTTATCAGACAAGTTGTCTCATGGACGACTATATAATTTCACCTGGTATTAGAAGTGGGCAGGCTGTTTCGTTCGGACTCCCCAACAGATTCCCTTGGCCACACCGTAAGGAAAAAAACCCAACATCCATCAAATACCTCGATTTCAATTACAGATTCACAAGAGGATGTCTAATATTCCGTTGTACCAGCCTCGTTGGCCCACGGCTGGATCGAGATTGACCGGCTTCGACATTGATGAGTCAGAGACAAGGTAAGCTGCCGGCCCCTGGGGGTTTCCTATATGCTCCAGGCTCACGCATATCAGGTGTATGGATGCGAACCTGCAACGCTCGGGTACGGGCCCCGCTGCATTATATAAGGGAAGGTGTAGAGGCCTCTCGGTTTGGAAGTCCTCGTTTTACCAGGCCAGCTGGGTCTCAGCTGAGCAAAATCGCCAAAATCGCAAGTAGGTATGGTCATTGAATCCAAGCCTGCTCGATGCTCACAGAAGTTTAGGAAGGTATTCCCATTTTTCAAATTGCCAGCCGAAGTCCGCAAGGTCATATACGATTACTGCTTAGTGGTGGACAACGTCTACCCATATCTGGAGCCCCATCGTTTAGAGTTGGAGACTGATGCAGCCCATCTGGATGCGTACTACTTCGACGCTCCTAATGTATCGCTGCTGAAGACATGTAAGCGAGTTAGTTGGGAGGCTGAACACCTACTGTATCAGCATAATACCTTCGTCATGCCAACATCGTCCTTAACTGCGAAATTCTTCGCAAATACGATGACCACAACTGTTCGTCGGTCGTGGATGAAATCCATCGAGGTTTACCTGGATCCGTCTGATCTGGACACGGCGGACAGGAAGGTAGTCTGTGGATCGCAGCTCGACTGGCCTCGGCAACTTGAGCAGGCTCTGCGCCTCGACGGAAACGCCCCCCCGGCATCGCACTTGCTTAGGACCTGCGGCAAAGAGTTGCATCGAGCAAACAAGACCTACCTGGTTGAGATTAGCTGGCCGCGAAAAATGGCACCTATCCTAGAGCATCTCCAGCTCGACACGCTCGTTCTTAACATTGATTGCAGCAAATGCGAGGACGACTGCTGTACGTTGTACGCGGGCGCTGTTATGGCCTTCCATGAAGGCTTCGCGCTTGGCATGCCCAAGGATCTGAAAATATACGGACTTCCCGATCTTGTTGCCGAGGACTATTTTGATCCTGAGGATGATCCCGAAGAAATTACTAGAGCTACAATTGAACAATGGTCACAAGACCGCCGCGCAGACCTGGAGGCACCGCTAAACCCTATGGGCGACCCTACGAACGGCGACGTGTGGCGGGATGATATGGAATGGGAACTCGAGCAAGTGGGGAAGTGGAGACCATGAGGATACTTCTGAGCAAGGAAAGTTGGTAGTAATATTTGAATTTTTGTCCCGGGATTTTTATATGCGCCGAAAGCGAAAGTTTGTGGGTAACGTGGAAAATTGAAGAGAACAGTTAATGTGTAACTGCAAGGATGCATGCCAAGAACATGGATTTCCCAAATAGTGAAATGATACCTAACGGAAAGTTTAGGTGTTCTAAGACTTTGAGGCGTAAGGACGCAGGGACTCTGCGATCTCAAAGGTAACCCGTACATCGAAGAAAGACTTTGAACCTGGAAAGAGTAGTTTCCCGTGCGAAATGGAGTGGAGAGCTGCAAAAGCACTCAGCGGCCTTACTGGGAAAAGAAATTTTACAAGTTCTTACCGTCGCTGTACTTGTCCTGTTCTCTGAAGAAATGGATAAATCTCTCGCAGATCTGCGCTATTCCCATGTTAGTTCAACCTTCATGGAGTTCCGTCCTATCATTTTGGTGCCCAGAATCTGGATTTGTCTTCGAGAATTGTTTGATGCTTTCGACCTTGAGGAGTGCAAGGATACCATAGATTTTGATACTGGGTGGCGGAGCGGTCTCTTCTATAGGTGTCTTCATATTGCGATGTACATACATTGCGATGTACATACTAAGCGTTCAAAATTTCTGTCTTTGAACTGCTAATTATGTTGATTATTGAAAATGTGAGATTGAAGCCTAACCTACTAATACTATGACTTGAGGGACGGTAATCAACTCGAGGCTTCGGGTTTCCACAAAGCTTCATGAGACTCTGGTCGCAGCGTAGGAAATCCGAGGAACAGAGCCATCGAAATGCCAAGGACTCTGAAAGTTCTGGTAGCTGAGTTGTAATTCGGGGGAGGGGCTCGGTTGCTATAGAGCTTCAGAAGACTCTGACTAAAGGGTACGCAATTCGCAAATTAGAGCTTTGAAGTTGGAAATGACTTTGAGAATTCTTGACGCAAGGGTCCGGGGTCACAGTAGCCCAGCCAAACATGTGTTAGACCTGTTCAGGGCTTCTTCTCGCTAAGGTCACGTGTGGTGAATTATCTCCTGCGTTTGTTGTGATTCCTTCTCGAGCTTGGACTTCAACACCGTCCGCCATCACGTTCCCTGTAGAACACTCATCACGTGTCTACCTCCTCTCATCGTAACTTTCAGCAATCAGACGAAAGGCACCGGAGAAACTTCAGCCAAGTACATCGTTAGTCTGAACGAAGTCCTCAACGGCTGTACACCATCATCCTGGAGGCTGCGTCCACCGGGTCTTTGTCCTCTGAAAAAAGCAGTAACAGTATCCGACAAGATGTCCAGCACGGGGTAAGTAGACTGTAATAAAATGCCTCTGAACACCAATTGATAGATAGCTAGGACCTCCTTTTTTGACCTACCTCGAGAGGTTCGTGATATGGTGTATGGATACTGCTTGGAGGTGGGACAGGTTTACCCATACTTGGAGTCACAGAGAGCTATCGATGTAAGATCAGTTTCTGAGGAAGCCAACAACTTCGAAGTCCCTAGTACAGCATTACTTGCTGTCTGCAAGCTTGTTCACGACGAATCCGAGCCTTTGTTGTATAAAAAGAACACCTTCGTCCTTCCTGCTGCGGCTCTGTCTGCAAAGTTCTTCATTAATACCATGCACTCCGATACCCGAAGAGCTTGGATTAAGTCGGTGGATCTTAAGTTGAGCCCCTATGACCTGTCGAAAGATGAGAAGCTCGCAATATTCAAGGAAGAACAGTTGAATCTGCAGCAACACCTCGTCTATACATATTGGATCAACATCACGCTGGACAATAATAGTTCGGCTTACAGTGTCATGCTAGGCTGGGAAGGAGAGCTTCATAAACGGTATAAAGATCAATTGAGATTTGAGAGTTGGCCGAAGATGATGTCGCCAATACTGGAGCATCTCCAGCTGGACAAACTGGTCGTTTCCTTCGAAGAAAGCGTATGCAGCTTCAATTGTTGCTCCATACCTAGAAGTGCCGGGGCAGCCTTTAATCAAGGCTTCGCCAAGGGTGTCCCGAAGCTCCTTAGACTAGAGAATATCCAGGAGCCAGGCATTCCGCGAACGAATTATAAAGTGTCAATCAAGCAAGACATCCAACGCTGGACTGCCGATCGACGCAACACGAAGATAACCCTTATAGAAGGGGTTCGAGCAAACAAAAAATTGTTCTTCGATTTCGCTAGAGATGATGATTCAAAGGATGGAGAATGGGCGTGAGTAGGAATGGTTGAGGCTAGGACAGAAATGGGTCTAGCAAGGTGATGAGGGAAATCGTTCCGAGCAAACTGTAGGTGGACAACGGCGGACTGACTGCGTAAGCTATTGGCAAACTGAGCTGAGATGAGAAAGAGAGGGATTCACAACTTCGTATCATTAGCAGACAGGACTAGATGCTGGATTGTTTGTTCTTGGTCTTGTGTGGAGAGCTAGAAGGCGGCCGTGGACGAATCGTGTATGTATGATAGATACCTTAGACACCTTCCTGTGAACGAAGTTACTCGAACAGAATGGCTCGATGCGGCGTTGATGTAGATACAACGAGTTTTCCTTTCTTTTCCCAATTAGTACTACTACTGTGGTACTTTATTAGGCAGCTCTGCGCTAGGTAGCGAGACTGCACAGCCCCCGTCTTGTACGGACTACGGAAGTACTCGTAGACGTATCTTATATATATGTAGCCGGCGTATCACTTCGATTTTGATACGTATGAGTCTGAAATTTAACATCACCACCGCTTAGACTGTAATCCGCACTCGGTGCCTACCTACTCACGAGCCTGTTGCTCCCCGTACCTTTGCATCATCTGAATGTGCTTTGAGCCTTTGAATCGATTGTCTACTTAGCATGGCGGATACACAAGCTTCAAACCAAGAAGGACCCACGCATTCTCCGCCGTCTTTGCCTGAAGGCTGGTACGTTTTTACGATACCTTAAGCTGTTCAGCGTCCACGCACTGACCATGAAATCTAGGCTGGCACAGTGGGAAGGACAATCACGGAAGTACTACTACGTTCAAAGAGCCACAGGCCACTCCCAATGGGACATACCTACCCAACCTGCGCTTTCTGTACCCACGCCGGATCCTACCCCTCAACAGACGACAGATCCCTTCAAGCACCCTTCTTTGACATCTTCAGCCGTCGTAGCGCCTGATGGAACCGCAGTGGTGAGGAATGAAGACGGGACTGTTGAGCATTATGAAGGAACTGATCGAAGCCTTCTGGGGGTATGTTGTACGGTCACGCCCAACATAGCATGCTAACAGTCACTTGCTTAGGACTTGGCCATGAATGCGGTAATGGGGAAGCATGGTAAACCACAACAGCAATCAGGTTTCGGGGGACTTGCCAGCTCATTTCTTGGAGGGAGTTCACATGGCGGTAGCAGTGGAGGTGGAGGTAGCAGTGGTGGAAGTGGAGGGATTGCAGGGCAGCTGATAGGTGGTCTACTCGGGTCTGGTGGGAAACCTTACAATCAACAACAGTCGGGTTCACATTCAACAAGCTCTGGAGGTGGATCAGGGGGACATGGAACGGCCACGTCGGGCAGTCAGGAGCAAGGGGGGTTGATGGGGATCGCGTCAAGCTTCCTTGGAGGTCATCATGGGTCATCGGTACGGTTAAGATCGTAGCATGGTCAGTCAAGCTGCTGATCACAGCAACAGGCTCACACCAACAACTACGGCTATTCCTCAAGTGGTCCGGGATCATCTAGCACCTACTCCTGCACAGCTCCACCGGCAGCGTACAAGCCACCAGGCCAGCAAGGTGCAAGCCAGTATGGGCCATCGAGTGGGCAATACCAACCACCTGGTCAACATTCAACTGGAAGTAACCCTCCGTCATATTCTGGCAGCTCCCAATATGGCCAAACTGGGCAAAACATGCAGGGAGTATCCCCATACGGACATAACAATGGCTCGCAGAATAACCTTGGTCAACAGAACCAGTCATACTCCTCTCTACCCGGTAGCCAACACAACTCATCCTTTCCCGGCCCACCAACCGGACAGTCGAACCCTTCCTTTCCTGGCCCGCCAGGCGCACAACCAAATCAATCCTTCTCCAGCCCGCCAAGCTCCCAGTATAACCCATCATTGTCTGGTCCCCCAGCGTCTCAATATCACCAATCCTACTCTGGCACATCAAGTGGTTCCCAGAATCCGCCCTTTCCTCCGCAAGCTGGCCAGTATGGCTCGTCGCTTCCAGGTCCACCAAGCGGGCAGCCTCCCAGCGGTCAACATAACCAAGCCTATTCTGGACCACCAACCAGCCAATACGGTGGTTCAAATCCTACAGCTCTTTCCTATTTACCAGCGCCTGGGCCGCAAACCTCCCAGGGATACGGGTCGCAAGCGTCCTCATTATATGGACAACAGACACCGTCTTCCTTTGGTGCCCAACCTTCACCAGCGTACGGTCAACAAAATACATCGTATCCGCCTCAATCTCAAGGTGCGGCGAATAACCAATACTCACAGCCGGGCCAGCAGAGCCAGTACCCTCCTCAATCGCAGCAGAACCCCTCGTTTTCGAGCCCGCCAAGTAGCTACAACGCATATGCACCACCACCACCAATGGGCTCTCACCCAGGGCAGCAGGGTTCCCATGCGAGTCTGCAGAGTGCTCCAATGGGCCAGCCAGGTCTAATACCTATTCAGCCGGGCTCTATACCAGGCCAGCAAAACTCAATGTTAGGTCAGCATAGTTCAACGGCAGGTCAGCAGAGCTCGACACCCAGTCAGCAGGGTTCAACATCGGGCGGGTATCCGCCCCCACAACCGGGTGGGGGCTATGGGTCAGGTCAAGGGCAGGGCTATCAAGGAGGCCAAGCCCAGGGGCGTCCGGGTGGACAGGGCTACGGTCAGCAACCTTCGCAGTATCAAGCGTATGGGCAGCAGGGAAGCCAGTATGGCAGCCCTGCGCCGCCGCCTGCGCCGGGCTGGAGGGCTTGAGGTTTTCCCCGTGTTTTTCAGTAAGCCAGGTGAGAGGTTGTTGTAGCTGCGGAGCCGCAGTGGCTTGAAAATATCAACAAGCATTTTCGAATGATCCCCAAAGCGATGGCGTTAATGGGGTGATTTATGCTTGGGCGACGAGCGTGTTTTCTACCTTTGAATGGTTCGGGAGTCATGGAGAGCTCGGATTCTACAGTTCGCAGGTTTACATCGTGCCTTGTTTGACAGATTGAAATCGGCCTTCTACTTCCAACACAGATGGCTTTCAGGAGCTGTAGGATAATTCATTCAATGAGGTGAGTGTACATGATGATAGTGCCATCATGCCTCGTATATAGTCGTCTTTTGTACGTCGGGTAGCGAGGTGATGCGTTGGTAGTACAGCATCCTGAGGGCATTATCTGTAAACATCATTGCAAGTACACGAAAGGGACCCTCATCATTGGAAACATCCCAACGCGTATGACGATGAGGAGATTGCGTATGGATAACCATCCCATATTTCATCAATATCAGACAAGAAAGGTATGGTAATTACAATTTTCATCACCCATCCACATCCATTAACCGCTGCTGCCTCTGCGGCCTTCCCTCAAAATCCGGAAGAAAATCGCTACTAATATGCAAACAATGCCTCATGGACCTCGCGGATGATTCGGAAATGTACAAAGAGAAAGCGTTGTGTAGTCATCCACACTAACCGAGTCGAGCTGTACCTAGCCACCTTGCCCCGAATACTGCATCATAATTTTGATGTCAGATAATCAGCTGCCTAGGGGTTTCATGAAGCGTCAGTAAAAAATCAAAATTATCATAGTCGGGAATGGCACAATGTAAGGACGAACCTTGTCGATGTTATAATCAAACTTCTCCAATGCCGCCAAACTCTCCTCCCTCAGATACCCCATCCCCGTCAACCGCTTCAGTATCGGATCATCATGCTCAGTCCCGATACTCAGCCCCCTCGCCAACGGCGGCGGCTTCGTCGCCGTATTTAGTGCTGGGTGGCTAGAGGCAGGATCGAAGCTCACAGTATCTCGAGGCGGGAGAGCGGGCTGCTGGATATCATTTTTTAGGGTTGGTGGGGCAACAGATTGGAAAGCGTTGGTTTGAGATGAGGATTGAACACCGTCGTTTTGGGGTGTGTCGAGGCCAGCAAAGATGACATCCCAGTCGTGGTTGTTGATGGCTGCAGGGGCCTGTTCTGGCATTTTGTCGAGTTGGTTTGAGCTTGAAATGCTAGACTCGAAGTCGCGGAAGGCGTCGTTGGAGAAGGTACTGCTGGGAGGCTGGACAGTTGTTCTTGAAGAATTGGGAGAGTCAAATACAGGGTTAAATTCGTCGAAGCCGGATTTGCTTGCAGTACCAAATTCTTCGTCCACTTTGTCGTCAGCTTCCTTGGCTTCAGAGAGATCAGCAAACTCATCGTCAAAATTGTCCAAAGCGTTTTTCGCTGGCACAGGGGGTTGCGACTGAGTTTGTAGAGGTGAATTCAGTCCATATGCATATGGAGCAGCGGAGGAACCAGGTGGCATTGGCGCATGCGTTTGAGATGCCGTTGGTTCGGTGACGGAAGGCTGTGTTGTTGTGCCGGCTCCGAAGAAGTTCATCACTGTCTTGCCTAATGTGGGCGAGGCAACGTTTTCTGCAGCGCGATTGGTTGGTGGTGACGTTGGTGATGATGTTTGCTCCTCTCGTGAAGGCAGCAAGCCGGTGTATTCGGCAGGAAATTGATTCGAGTCCTTGCGATGGCCAGGTTCCGGTGTGGATACGGTCTGATCATAAGTAGGTGGAGACGCTTGAGCGCCAGGCGTTGGTAATTGACTTAAGGCCGACTCGTTCGTAGTAAAAGGGGGACGGCCAGGGGCTAGATTGGTCAAGCTACTAGAAAGGGCAGCTGGTGCAGTGTGCGTGACCGGTGTCTGTGACGGTAACTCTCGTGCCTTATGAGGAGAGGCTGTTGTAAAGTCGTCGTCAAAGCCGCGATCGCTATCGCTGTCACTGTAGTTGTCGACTCCAAACTCTTGAATAGGGGGGAATTCCCCGTGAGCTTTAGGTGGTACTTCGTCTATCATACCTTCTCTAGGGACATTAGTAGTATTTCCTTGTGCTGGTGCTTTCCCTGTATTACCGAAGCCTGCGAAAGCCGAGTCGAAGTCATCTTTTGCGGAGGCTGGAGTTCGCGGTCTTTCGCCCGTAAAAGTGAAGGGGTCTGCTCTAATATTTTGGGGAAATTCTTGAGTATTGCTGCTATGGAATGTATCCGCTGAAGACTCAGAAATCGTGGGTTGCGTTTCCTCTCCAGGAAATGACCCAGGAAGGGCTCGGGATTCGTTTGGCTGCAAGGAGCTATGACTACCTTCGTTATCAGATACTATGTTCTGAAACTCACCAACGCCATTTGAATCAGCCATGGTACTAGAAGCAAAGTGTGAAGCCGGCCCGTTTTCAGCTTCTTCTGCCGCCTTCGGCCCGAATCCGTCCATCGGTGTGTTGAGGGACCCATGTATCATAGGCTCAGAATTGGAGATTGACCTCTCTGGAGTATCGAAACTGGAATCTCCTCCGACTCGACTCATTGGGTGATTGACATTGACTGAAGAGCTTGTTGAACCTGACCTCTCTAGACTGCGGAACGGTAGAAAACTCGAAGTGATTTGTCGAGACTGCGGTGGCGCAGGAGGCTCTCCTACGACTTGTGGACTGTCATTGTAGGTGGAAGTTAATGGAGAGCCAGAAGGTGTTGGTACATCTGGTCCATCAGATGATTTCTCCGAGAGAGTAATCTCCCGAGATTGACTTGGCGTCATAGTTCTAAATGAAGTAGGAGGCGGTCCTGTTGGCTGAGGGGAAGACGCTAGAGAAGGGCCGAAGAAGCTGTCAAAAGCCGTATGATTTGGCGTCGCTGCATTGGGGGATCCAAAAGCCGAAGGTTCTCCTTTATCGATAAAGTCGGTACGTGGCCCGCGAAAGAATGGATTCATGCTTGTGATGGAAGCAGTGGGGCTTAAGGTGGGTGGCGAACTTCGGGATTGAGGCTGAGTTTCGATGCTACGCTTGCTTTCTTCAAGCTCCCGCGTCGCTTCGGCATGTTCTCGTGACGCTGCTTCAAGTTCGCCTTGTACCTTATCTCGTTCGGCTTCATTGGTGGCTAGTTGCTTCTTGTTAATTGCAACGAGACCCTTCTGCTGCCGGGCTTCCGACCTCATCTTCTCTAGTTGAGGCTTTAGCTCGCTGACTGCTGCATTGGTTTGCCGGATCCTCTCTTTCAAACTTGCATTTTCCTGTTGGTCCGTCTCCAAGGCTGCAGCAACCTGTCCACGCTGTACTTGAAGGTCTTGGAGGGTACCTTCAATCATGGCCATCTCTTGCTGTAGCTTTTTAACATCGTTCCTCGACGCCGATAGACGTTCTTCCAGTGCCTTCACCTCCCTAACCTCTTGCTCATATGCAGATCGCAATTGGGCCATGCGAGACTCAAAATCACGCTTTTGAGACTGAGCCTGAGTCAGATCCTGCTCCGTCGATACTCGCTTTGATTTTACTTCTTGCATTTGACTAGTCAACGTGCTGACATGATTTGATAGATTAGCAAGCTCTGTCGTCTCTTGAGTAAGCATTTTGCTAATTTCAGGGTCATTATCGCCCAGCAAATCATCCATTGCGGACGGTTGCTTCTGTTGGATCCCTCGAGATTGCACATGACTAGTATTGCTAGATGCGCCAGTAGCTTGCGGAGTCATCATGGCTTGACCGAAGGACGAAGACGGCACAAAAGGCTTGAACACGGAAGACGGTTGTGGTTGTTGTGGTGCTTGTGATGCTTGTAGTGACTTCTGAGCTTGAGTGGGACTCGCACTGTAAAGGGATGAATCGCCAGTAGACTTCGGGACTATCGGCCCTGGTGTTGTAAAGGCATCTAGGCCAAACAGGTCCTCTGAGGCCGACTTTGGTGCTGGTGCGATAGCAGCATTATTGAGAAGCGGAGCGATAGGCTGTTGCGGTGCTATAGGCAGTCGACGCCTGCTCGGTGGTATCAAGTTTGCTGGTAAAGTCTGCGGAAGAACATTTCCAGCATCCCTTTTTTGTTGCCGGATGAGATACATAGCTACGGCAAAGTCATCTCGAGTTAGCTGCCCCTCAGAGTTGATATCCGCTAAATCCCAGATCTGTGCCAGAGCTTCCTCGGGCAATCCAGACCTGCTGAAGAAGCCAACAGCTTGTTCGCCCGTAACAAAACCACGCTTAGCTGTGTCGACAGTAGCAAAGATTTGATCAAACTGTGCCTTGTCTGACGGAGTGATGGCCCATTGGTCAAACCCCGTGGGTGTGCCTGGAACAGGGTTCGGTCCATATGGGGATCTTGGAGGGGGCGTTGCAATTCTATGAGCCGCTGATCCGCTGAATTGCCTTGGTATTACAGAGGCTGCACCAACGGCGGACGATGGTCTTGAGCCGTTAATGTTTCGTGGAGCTCCGCGTCTAGCCGCTGCTTCATAGAGACCCACTGGTAGCGTCTGAGGCAAGGCGCGCAATGAACCGTTTTTTAGAGATAATAGCAGATGCATGGCAATGATGAATTCTGTCAAGCCTAACGCGCCTCTTTGCTCCGTGTCTGCAAGATTCCATATCCGGCCAAGTACCTCATTGGGAAGCTGCGCTCGTTCAAAGATCTGCTTCGCCGCACCACCTGTGCAATCGAGGAGTTAGTGGTCATTTGCACGTCAGTGGTTGCACAAAGACTATACCAGCTAGCAAGCCATCCTGAGCGCCTGACTCCTCAAAAAGAGCAGAGTACTGGGCAACCTTCTCCGGCGTGAGAGGGGGCACCCGTATTGGCCCACCGCTGGCTTGGGGCTGTATAGGTCCAGGGTTTACATTTGGAGGGGGACCAGGTGGAACTGGGAATCCATCAAATCTGGGAAGCGGACCACCAGCTGGAATCATGAGTTAGCCCTACTATTCCTATCGGAACCTTTCATGTAGCTTACGCTTCAGGGCAAGCTCCGCCGAGACTTGACGCCCTACCTGAGCATATCCGATGAGTCTAAGCACAATGGCAAACCCTGCGGACGTTAGGAATCCTCGGTTCTCAGTGTCGGCGATTTGCCAGATCTACACGACCAGATCCATCAGTTACAGTTCTTGGGCCAACCAGACTGTTCTCACCTCTCCCAGGATTGCGGGTGGGAGTCTCGTCTTCTCAAAGAACTTCACAGCCACCTCTCCTGTCACGACACCAACGTGCTCGGCATCTGCGGCGGTGAAAAGCTGCTTGAATAGACGCTTCTCTTGGTGACTTAAGTCCAGCTCCGGGTGTTCTGGTAGCATAGTGACGTCAGCCAATGTTGAGACACATACATATTGTGGTCTTTTCGCAGACACTCACGCTGGTCCGGGGTCCCTTCGAAGTCCGCCATCGCGCTCCCTGCTTCCTAGACAGAGCTGTTGATCGGGGCCCTTCTCCAAGTTCACAAAATCACCTCTTGTAAGGCTCTCCTCACGAACATATGTTTTAGATGAATATGATACCTAGTGGTCAACAGCTGTCGCTGGGATGCTGTATATTCAAGACCATCGATGAGATCACTGGATAAGTTGGTGTTATGTACCCAGAACCACCACCTCAGTGACTGGAGAGCTTTGGTCGCTCAAAATGGTAAGGCGTCGAAGCAGAGCCGCTTTAACGCCGACCTCCGACCGCAGCCTCTTTCGGCGTAGACATTCAAAGCACAAGGCAGTCACAAGTTCACAACACTCTGTGACATCTACACAGCTTTCCTATTCATGGTAGCTAACTCCGAACTTTTGAAGGTATTACTGCTGAGATCTGCACCGTATCATCGGTGTCGCAATACCTCCTTGGCGCCATCATGACAGAAAGACCCTCCACCCCGCCACCTCAGATGGCGGCTTCTCTCCCTACTGTGCCTCATAGGTCACCGCTTACACCCGAGCAAGTGAAGAAGATAGTAAGTCCGTTAACCCTGGCCCTTAGTCTTTGCAGGCATTGACGAAGGTGGTCTAGGAGATCAACCGACTAAAAGCCAAAGCTTTACGAGACCAGCGAGAAGCCGAAGCCCGCAAAAACAGTGGTTCTTCTTCCCTTAAGCGTACCTCGAGTAGTCTTGTGGCTGGTCAGAAGCGCGCATATTCCGCCGTATCGTCATCAAATGTTCCTGCAAGCCTGCGAGATGGCCGGAGTGCAGAAACTGCGAAGGGTGGCGGTTTTCGCCCGTTGGATGACATCCAGCCTGCGAGAAACTTTGCAAAATTCGTGGAGTATGATTTCAGTAAAATGACAGATACCAAGGGTGGCTTTCTTACAGTAGAAGATGACCCACATAATAAGGCGTTGCACGCACCAAATGCAGATGAAAAGCCTGTGCACATGACATTGAAGGAGTGGGAAAGACATCAGCTCCTAAGATCCCTACGAGACCAAAGAGCCGGTCCATTTGAACCAGGGCTTAGCGTACTGAAGAAAGAGCAGAACAAAGTGTGCAAGGAGTGCGGCAGTCTGGAGATAGACTGGAAGTGGGAGGATGTCTTTGGATGTGCTGTCTGCAACATCTGCAAGGAGAAATTACCGGATAAGTACAGCTTACTCACGAAGACAGAGGCAAAGGAGGACTACCTCTTGACAGATCCAGAACTAAAAGACGAAGAACTACTACCTCATCTAGAAAGGCCCAATCCTCACAAATCTACATGGAATAACATGATGCTGTTCTTGCGATACCAAATAGAAGATTACGCATTTTCTTCGAAGAAATGGGGATCTCCTGAGGCACTCGACGAGGAGTTCACAAAGAGAGAAACAGATAAGAAGAAGCGAAAAGAAGACAAATTCAAGTCAAAGCTACAAGAGCTTAAGAAAAAGACGCGGGTAGAGGCATACCGGAGAAGTAGAGAAGCTGGAGGCGGGGGAGGGGGTTTCGGAGACGACATCCGAAGAGGTGGCAAACACACGCATATATGGGGCAGAGCAGTAGAAAATGAGGAAGGGGTGGGCGTGAAGACGTGTATTGAGTGTGGCATGGATGTAGAAGAGCTCGAATTCTAGTCCAAAAACTTCCACCACAGATAATCCGTCCAGGTGACCATGACAGGCTGCGCCAAGCACTGGTACAAAATTAGAAGTGAGGAACCAAGCATGTTCTGATTGTACATTATGCAGTGTACCGTCTCGCTGATCTGAAAGTAATTTCGAATGTCGTAGTCCTTGATCTAGATAGCTTGAGTAAGAGTACTCCGTACTTGCGTCAAGTTGCGTGCAAAGGAAGCCGACTCAGCTCTATCCCCTTTGCGGACTAGCGCAATAATCGGGCAGGGTAAGGTAACTCGAGAAGAGCGCCGACGTCAAGGTGCACCCCCATCTGAACATCACGCGCAAATCAATCTGACGGTATCCCTCACTTCATTGATGTTCGTAACTTCTATACGCAGAAGCGTAATGTCTTTACTATGATCGGTCTTCTCGAGGGGTGTGTCGTCACTTTCGACTACTTCGAAAACACTCAAGCCTCCGTACCAATTCGGAGCTCGAGATTTTCTACAGCTTCGAAATATTACCCGCGCCTTACACATATACCGAAACCAAGACCCGTCGAGTGGCTTTCTGTAGCAACGGGTAACACGCTCCGTGGTCTGGGGCGGCAATTGCGAAGATCCAAGGGTAAAGATGGCTTGGCAAAATTCTGCGGCCATGGGGGGCAACGGAGGGATGGCAGGCGGCGTCGGCGAAGGAGGGAGCAATGGAGGGCAGCCTCAAGGGACTGAATACACTTTACAAGGTACGAAAGATGGCGACTCCGAAATGCTTCCGGGCCCCTTTCAATTAGCACACGTGGCCCACGTGGGAGTGATGTTGACTATTCATCTTGGGTAGGTGTAATGCGGTTTCTCCAAACTGAATGGCATCGACACGAGCGGGATCGCAACGCGTGGCAGATAGAACGAGCAGAGATGAAGTCACGAGTTGGGAAGCTGGAAGGAGATGGACGGACGAGCAAGCGGTTACAAGAATCGTTGGGCAAGCATATCAAAATACTAGAAAACGCTCTGCGGAGGGAAAGGGAAAAGGCCAAGGCTCCGCAAGCAGATGCACCAACGGAAGGGAAGAAGGAGGATCGGGACAGTGACAAGGAGAAGCTCAAGGCTAGCTCGAAACGTGGGTCATCTGAAGCCGCCCAAAGTTTTATGTGCTAACCTCGAATTATCAGCAACACCTCCGAAACCTCGAAACTCTTTCCTAGATCCTGAAGGCGAGGAAATAGGATCACCCGAGCTAAAGCAAGACACGGAGCGGGATAAGTCACGAGTTTACCTTGGGAAATGCATACAAGAGGTCACCTATCACGTCATCCCGACCAACAATACTCAGCAGCAATACGTGGATGAGCAAGAGCAGATGTTGCAAAATCACCATTACAATAACAATCAGCAACCATCACATCCATCATTGGAGGAGGTGTATGTTCAGCAACGGCAGAAGCAGCAACAGAACAGCATGGGAGTGTTAGGGCCATCGCCATTACCGAACCACCAGCCCCCTCCTATACCACGAGTTGCTGATATACCTCCGCTTTCGCGTGGTTCGCAACAACCAGAACAGGCTGCCCCAATGTCACGGAGCCTGCCTGAGCGACAAACTTTACATCAAGCAGGCCCCTTGACAACGGTTGATCTCCGAAATCAGCCACAATCTGCATATGGGTTCCCTCAGACGGAGGATCATATTGAAAAAGTTTCCCATAGCTACGATTCCTATGGTCGCTCAATACCCCCACGAGAGGAAGAAGACAATCCGCGAATCTCCGAGGAGCCAGAAAATGCTGATGCGGATGGCTGGAACTTTGACGAACCTTCAGACCCTCCCTCAAGTGACGAACAGCCTCCATCATACACAGTACCTCAAAGACCAGATACCGATGCGTTTCCAAATGCGAACAACATGGCCTTAAAATCCCCCCGGGGTGGGCCTAACTCGAATCGCAGAAAGAGCTCCTTATCACGAAGACGGCCCAGCGATGGTTCTCATGAGTTGAGGGAGCTATCATCGTCACTGAGTGGGAATAGCATAAAAGGGGAGCTTGGACAGTTCAAGATTCGCTTTGCACTCCGAGGTCATCTGGACGTCGTGCGGTCAATAATTTTCACTGGAGGAGGGAGTCCGTCGGAGCCCGAGATATGTACAGCTGGCGACAATGGTGTTGTCAAGAGGTGGATTATCCCAGCCAGCTACAGCGGTTATGGGCCTCATGCAGGATCAGGCAATGATCTGGACATACCAAGCTACTTCACCCACAGAGGTCACACCGGTGCTGTCTTGTCTCTAGCGGCATCACCAGCCTCCCAGAGCTTTTCGAATGGCGGAAGAGCTCTTGGCGATGGGTGGGTCTTTTCTGGTGGACAGGATGCTACGGTGCGGGTTTGGGAACGAGGTCGGGTTGATCCCAAAGCTACACTGGACGGCCACACAGATGCTGTATGGACGGTTTGCGTTTTACCTGGAACTTCTGCTTCAGTGCTTGGAGACCAGAGCATCCATCATGGTGGACCGGATCGGATAATGCTTGCTTCCGGTGGAGCAGATGGCACGATACTGATATGGGCCGTTAGCACGCCACCTCAACTCTCATCACCCCATACTGGGTCCAGAAGAGCTACGGGAAGGAGTCAAAGGGCCAACTCAGTGTCTTCTGGATCAAATTTCCCATCATCGCCGCAGGCAAGCGTGGCCACATCAAGGCCTTTCCATTACTCGTTGGTACATCGCATAGAGCGAGTTGACCATCCGTCGCCAACATGTATAAGCCCTCTTTCAATGTCTGGCGATACATTTGTGGTGTCTTTCGCCGATGCCTTTGTCTTGATTTACGGTACCCGCACAGGAGAAGAGATGGTCGGTATGGCAAGCCTTGAGACTTACGACGGGACATCAGGCACCGGAGTCAATGCCGTAGCAGCTACGACCGCTGGTCTGGATGGCACTCTCAGCTTCGATGCAGGTAGAGCTCTTTCCGAGGAAGAGGCCGTTGTGCATGGTGCGACAGGTTCGAGTAGCGGCGTTGAGGGCATGGTGTTAAGTGGGCACGAGGATCGCTACATCAGGTTCTTCGATGCCAACAGTGGTGAGTGCTTGCCGCGAATCTTTCCATATGTTCCTGTTTCTAATCCCTTTGTAGGCCAATGTACGTACAACATGCTCGCCCATCCCTCCGCCATCTCAGCGCTCTCACTTTCCCAAGACGGCCGCGAGCTCGTTTCGGCAGGCCATGACGCCAGCCTTCGCTTCTGGTCCCTCGAAAAGCGCAGCTGTACTCAAGAGATTACTAGTCATCGCTTAATGCGTGGCGAGGGCATTTGCGCCGTCGTCTGGAGTCAGGACGGCAGATGGGTTGTGAGTGGTGGGGGTGATGGAGTCGTCAAGGTCTTTGCCCGATGACCCTCTTGGTTATTATCTACCTTTATACGCCGAAGCCTCCCTCCTACCTTTCTCAAACCCGGGCGAGGAAGGTCGTCGCTTCCTACTTCCTTCGTGTTATTCTCTCTTCTCATTGTCTTAAGAGTCATCATTGGACTATATGGGTTGTTCTACGCGGGCTATAGCAACGCAACGCATCTGCATGCTTACTCGATGCTATATTATACCAACGCTGCGTACATGCATCATGGCGGTGCACGCCGGGACTTCTTTCTTGCGTGTCTTTTACCCTCAGTGGTTTACTAGGGATGTAAGGTAGAACACGGCAAGACATAGCGTTGGTATTGAACGAAGATGCAGATTTAGGGTTTACCTTGCTTAGCGATCACGGGTTAATGAAAGCCCTACGTGCCTAAGCGAGGGGTGAATATTTGCCGATGAATATGCTGACTAGCACGAGTTAGACGCGTCCAATCTGGTGACCCAGTTATCCAGCTTCTACAGCATCATCCGACGAGAGTCTTTGTCGCCCCTCGTCCAGTTTCAAGACCTGTTCCTTTCGTCCCAGCTTCTAAAGTTGACAATATGGTAGCACCAACCATTCCTCTCCCCAATGGCGCATCCCGTTTCCTCGCCATGCCGCGGGAGCTCCGGGATAAAGTCTACGAACGGCTCCTCGTCACCACAGTCTCAAGCGAACTCAACCCATACCCGTCTTGCTTCGACTACCCAGTCCCATGGTACACGAACCCCTGCCTGGCTATCCTTGGCGTTAGCTGACAAAAATATGAGGTAGGGAGCAAGGTTTTTTTTTACGGGCAAAACTGCTTCCGAGTCTCGAAGCATCCGGATTTTCCGAGGATGGGGGAGCTTTCAATCTGGGAGAAACATGCTCCGCACTTCCGCACCATCTCCGTAGCCGTTGATATACGTGAGACGCTCCCCGCCGGCTGAATGTCCAGAAACCCGGGCCCTGGCCAATGCAACTCCCACGGCCTTTTCGCCACAACGGGCAAGTCCGTCCCCGCGCCATCCGCTTCATGGAAAAGTACGGACGCATGCACATGTTGCGCCGCCAGTGGGCCTGGAAAGCGGAGGTGCTCAAGCGGTTCACCCGGGTTGAAGGTCTCCTTTCTGGAGTTCCGGATGTGCCTCGTCTCGCGGGCTACGGGCCGAGGGCGGTGGGAGTGGGTGAGGGCGGTGGACTTGTGGCGGGGATGTTGGCGCGAGCGCTCAAGGCCCATTTCATGAGTTACCGGGATGTCAATGTGGAAGAGAGGGCTCTGTTGAGACGGATTTTGTCTATGGGGAGGTGGGGTGGCTAGGTGGGTGGATTGGCTGCGCGGAGAAAATGTTTGCGGCTTGTGGTCTTGTGGGGACTTGTGTAAGATATTCGTTGATGTGCTTTGTTCGCTAGAGGTCATGAGGTTTGGCTAGCTGCTCAAGCACGTGTTTTGGAACCTGTAGTGGCCGTTTGGCGATGCGCATTGCTTGGAAGACGACAAGATAGTTGGCGGTTTGAGTGCTTGTTTAGACCTGTACGAGCTCTTCGTCCACGTCCCATGCTCGCCAAAGAACAAGAAAGAATAAGCCGATCTGGCAAAAAATATCAAATGTAAATTGGGAGCAGTCGAATGTTGGTGCAGGCGATCGCCCATCTTAGCTAGATTAGCACCGACTTGTCGGTTCGAGGAAGTCTGCTTGGGTGCTGGCACAATAGTTTCCAAAGGATTGCAGAAGTACGACATCATCGTTCGCGCCAAGTCGAAAGACCGTTGAGTGGTCGGCATTCTGGAAGCAAGTGGTTCTCAAAGAAAGGAGCTCAAAGGCATTCGACAAGCTGAAATGCCCCTACATGCCCATTCACCTACTCATGTTTCAAGCCATCCTCTCACCCCCTCCTTTTCCCACCCCTTCCGCCCTCATCCCCACCCCCACGAGCCTGCCCACTACTCCCCATTCCCGCCGTCTTCCCCGCCATCCATCCCGCCATATCAAAATTGCTCAGTGGGTTCTGGCCGGCCGCTGCTCCACTTAGAGGGCTCTTCTTTTGCGCCTCTTCGAATTCCTTCTTCATCTCGGGATCCACTGGTATCCTCTATTAGCTTCGATTTCCTAAGGAATGGTGAGGAGAGAGCTTGGAAGGGGAACATACTGCTGTCCATGAGATATGGCATCCCGAACACGAGGCCTAAGCCCGCAACGCCCATTAAGATCATAGGGTTTTTGAGGAGAGTCATTGGGTTAACTATGACCTGGATATCAGCTCTCTGTCTTATGTATACGAAGAGTTTAAGTCTCTGGGACAATTAAGAGATGGGACAACTCACATCCTGCCCTGCCCTCATAGAACTCTCTTGTGCCCAATACCCTAAGCTCCACCCTCCCATCATCGCCCGCAAATACCCTTTCTCCTTTCCCTCCATTTTTCTTCATATTCCATACATCCACCCTATCATCAGCCTGCCCAGTAGTACCACTGGAGATAACATCAACCCTGAGTCCTTGTATATCGTAATCTCTACACGCAACACTTAGGAGATATGATCCGGGCTGCGTCAGATTTTTGAAGTCGAAGGTGTTCTTGCGGGTTAAGGATGCGGTGTAGGATTGACCGAGGGTGGTGAGGGTTGCGCGGGTGGAGGGGGGGAGGGCAGGAAGGTTTGGGGGGATGGAGAGTGTGAGGGTTGCTGCGTAGGTGATGGACGTAAGAAGAAGGACTATGAGGGCGCGAACAGAGCGCATGGTGTGATTTTCAGGGTTTCTACTGAACGGAGAATTGAAGCTGTTTACGTCTAAGCTTGGACCTACGAGATTGAAGGAGCAGGGGCAGGCGGCAAAAGCCGCAAGCGAGCTTCTACGAAATCATGCCTGAGGCCCTGGAGGTCTATCTCTACATCGTTATGATCACAAGGTAATTCTTTGATGGCACATGCTTTGATAGTGATCAAAATGCACTATGACTAGTTCTGCATGTATTTCAAAGGCCCTCACAATCCAGAAACCTCCCCATCATTACTTAGGCCCTGTCTCTCTAATCCCAGCCCAACAACAGACAGGCCATGTCTTCCTGCATCATATTCACCAGCTGTGTCTGATTCGAAAGCAACATGGACTTAGCTGCTCTTTCACTTTTAGAAATTCTCTTCACTTACACCCAAGCTTCGTACGATAGCTTTCTCTTCTTCGTCGATGCCTATGAACTTGACCTTGATTTCTGCCAGACGGATCAAGAAAATTCTGTGCGGATTTGACCGTAATCCTTTTGGTAAAAGATGTCTCTTCAGTACTTCTTCGCAAAGCCTCCTTACTAGCCGACAGCATGCTTGTGGGCACCAGCAGTCGGTCAGATCAATCACAAGCGATTTAAGCCTCATGTCCTGAAGGAGGCGGAATTTATCCTGCCACTTATCGAGCAAATCACGCACCCGGCGTTCATGGGATTGCATCACGAGCCAGTTCTCGCCGCGAAGGCGCTTCTCTGGCGGGAGGAAACTGGGTGATGGATACGGTCGATCCGCATCAACAATACCACGAAATGCGAAATCCATCACGACGTGGCGAAAATGGGCATTGTGTTTACCCCATAAAGCCAAGGATGAGGGGTGTTCTGCATCCCAGGGGATACGCAAACGGTTTTTGCTATAGAAAACAAGGCTTGCTTCCTCTCTTATGGTTGTGTTGACGGCGAGCAGACCGATTGTAGGCGTCTCTGTGTTTGTTGTGAACTGGGTAAAGCATAGTTCGGCTTCTTGATGATATTCTGTCCGGTATGGATTGATCGTCTTGCTGGTCAGGAGACAGTACTTGTATATCATCTCCCGGACTTCGGTGGGTAAATCAAGGAGATGGGACATTTTGGTTGTGCGCTACGCTGTCGGAAAGATATCAGTATGTGCTGCCAGCATGCTGGGAGTATCAACCGTCGTACCTCCAGGCCGGGAAGCAGAATCCCGACTCAGTTGCTGTGGAACTTCGAACAGCTCAAGGGTTGACGTGCTGTGGAATCACCAGCCTCTCAATAGCTCTTACGACACCGCTTGAACTCGTATCACTCCCTGGAATGTTTGTATGAGAATGGAAAATTCAGCTTGTGGTGTACTTCATTGAGTGCCAAAGACAAGAGCTACCCATTCAAACATCCAGCCGAGGTGTTATGCTATTTGGGTGTTGAAGTGAGTCAAGAATCGAGGAAGAACCTGACCACAACACATTTATACAAATTCATTCACGTGGTTTGATAACTGTTTGACTATTATCTCCAATCTCAATCCACTGTTCCGGAAGTTTGATTTGTCACGAGATTTTCTCGGGCTCGGTCGTACTTCTTGGTCAAGTGATACCAGCCTGCCATGTCATAAGCAGAAACACGGAGGAGAGAGTATTGGAATGGTAATAGGACACACTGTCGTTGCGGTAGAGACAAATTCGTCTTTTAATTTATTGGTTTGTGATACTCATAGCTTAAAATCGCATAGCACTGATAAGGGGAAGTTTCCGCTGCAAGAGGGCGCTTACACGATATGAAGATCTACCCCGTCTTTAGTCTGGGCAGCTATATCACAGGAGAATAACCAAACCATGCACTGCCACCGATCGGTGAGTGGGTAAGTGAAGCACACATGTCAACGCCGGATTTTGTAGCAATAGGGCTTGCCGGACCGGTCTTGGAGGTGGAGGTCCTTAGACCTTGAGTCACTGCTGGTCGGCGTACCGTCGAATTAGGTAGTAGAAGTGATTGCGTCGATCGCATCCATTGTGGTGGCTTCTTGGAATCCATGGGCCAATCGTTGTTATGTTCGCCCTTATGCCAGTAGCTGGTTATTCAACCTCGAGATATATAAAACAGCATCTCTGAATGGTCATTAGTCCCTGGGCGAGTCCGAAAGTAATCTAGCACTAGCTATCCCAGCGACTTAACCAGAAGTCCTTCTATCCTGAGAGTACTTCTACCAAAAAGGGAGATCTTAGAGCGCGAGAGGAACCCCAAATCAATTCATCAGGTTGGCTAATCTTCTTAGCCGATTCAGAGCTAGGCTAAGCTGGAACACCCGTTCGACGTGATGGTTCCAGGTGCTAGGGTGTGCCCTCCTTTTTGGAAACTGCGGTTATAGTATCTCTCTGTATTGAACCCAGCAGTGAGATGAAATAATGGCAACCTAGAACGAGTCTTTGTTCTGTTCGTCTACTCCTTCTACCAATCCATCCCCGACACAAGTAACACACTCCCGTCTTTCGCTCACAACCCAAACTTCTAACTCGCTCACAAGACCCTTGACCACTATAGCAGTCTTCGGTATGGCCGAAGCTATGGAAGTTGGTTTGGATGATTGAGAATGTAGCTCACTACAAATCGTGCATCAGTCTGCCACCAAGGCCCCTTAGTCCACATAATGTGACTAAAATTTCGATACGACAGCAGCCACTTGGGCAAAAGCAGTTGGTGAGGTTAAAGGGGAGTGAATTCAGGTCTATCCCTACGGTCTGTCCCAGATATATCATTCATCTAGGTGTCAACAGTAAGATGTTTTCTCCACTGATACCTTAGTAGTGGGTTTTGAACTACTGTAATATTTATTACCCGGGCAAGGATCATCAGATCGAACGCTGAATGCGGCAAGATCGCGGCTCAGTTGATTGCCGATCGCTTGTTAGCTTTGGTGGAGCTGCAATACATATTGGGTTTCCATGCGCGCTGACCATTCTGGACTAGGTAGGTAGGTACTCTTGAGTCATTCGGGCTTAGCATAATCAAGATAGTACTAGTCGTATTAGCTCTAGCTAGTGTGCACGGAAACCCAGATTATGGAGGTACGACCGTACGAGTTTGGGGCGCTAATTTGTATTGATTGAAATCCAACTCTTCTGACGGCTCTACGCCCGCTGTGATTAGATGAAAACAACAAGGAGGACCCCAGTGTGAAGCCTTTGGGTTCTCTACTAACACTGGATTTCAAATCAAAGAAGAATCGATTATCAAGCCAACACTCAGACAAGTCCGGAGTTCTATAGAACAAATTGAATCGGCGAACTCCATAGGTATGTATATCTCCTCCTTTCTAGTACACAAGTACCTTCAAATACTATACAGCCAAACCCCACAATCACAATGAGTAAAGTGCTTGTAGTCTTCGGCGCAACAGGCCAGCAAGGTGGATCAGTCATCAACTACGTTCTCAATGACCCCGAATTGTCAAAGCAGTATAGGTTACGTGCTATCACTCGCGACACATCGAAGCCAGTTGCCAAAATCCTGGAGCAAAAGGGTGTCGAAGTCGTTCAGGGTGATTCAGATGACATCGAAAGTCTTAAGCAGGCCATGCAAGGCTCACACACCGTCTTCGCGGTTACGCTCTCCATCTACGATGGCCTGACCAAGACTCGAGAGCTTGCCCAGGGCAAGGCGATAGCGGATGCTGCAGTCGCCGCGGAGGCCAAGTACCTCATATTCAGCACGCTGCCGCATGCGTCAAAAATCTCAGGCGGCAAATATCGGCGTGTCGAAGGCTTTGACGCAAAAGCGGAGGTCGAAGAACACGTCCGCACTTTACCGATCAAGAGCGCCTTCTACAACCCGGGGTGCTTCATGCAGAACTTTGTAGGTGTATTGGCACCTCAGCCGGCCGGTGACGGCACCTACACAATCTCCAACGTTTCTACTCCCGAAACACAGCTTCCACTTATCGACCCTGTCGCCGACTCTGGAATATATGTTGGTGCTATCCTCGCCGACCCGCAAAAGTACGAAGGTAAGGTCTTCTGCGCAGCGACGAAGCTTTACTCCTATGAGGATGTCGTGCAGACGATCAGTAAGATCAGTGGCAAGACCGTCAGGTACAATCGGGTACCTGAGAGCGTTTTCCGAAGTTACTTACCGCCTCAAGCCGGTGACACCTTGATCGACATGGCGTTCTACTTTCAGGAGTTCGGGTACTATGGCCCTCAGACGAGGGAGCTCATTAGTTGGGCTGCGCAGAATGCTCGGGGAAAGCCGACTACATTGGAGGAGTTCCTCGAAAGGAATACTCTTCCTACGTTGCAAGGTTGATGCCAAGGGAGACTGACTGCTGTTAGGAACGGGCATTATCTATTATGTACGTATTAAGGACAATACCTCTTCTTACAGGAAAGAGCGTCTGAAGCTTAGAGTTTGCGTAAAGAAAGAGCAGAATCCATGGGTTTTAATGGCTTGGTGGGTGTTTGCTCTCGGTAGGAGAGTTGGTCTAAAGTCGATTTGGACTAAGACGGTCGAAGATCTATTGGAATACTTCAGAATGCGGCATTAGGTCGAGTGAAGTTGTCCCTTATCAGCTATGAACACACTACTGATTTCTTGCTATATGATCGACTTTTATTAGAGACATCTCTATAAGCACGTTGTATGACTGTTTGGAAAGATGGGCTCGCAGATAAACTCGCAATCGTTGAGTTCTGTTAATCCTGAGAAAGCATGAATCATAACACCCCTTTGCTCTCCAAGTTTTAGCATTCTGCAGACGTTTAAATCTCATCCAGCTCACTTCATGATCAAACCCCACGTGTTGGCCAGCTTCATTTTCGCTACCTCATTGTCCAAACCAATAAGCTCCGCATGCACTGCACAGCCTTCTCCAGCAGGCATGTCTTTTCCTTGAAGCCCGACTGACGTGCCAGGCGGCAGACCGATCATCATCCTCCCTCCTTTCCATGCCCTGTGGAGCAAGCGAACCGTATCGTTAGTCATGTGTGCCCTGCAGCACCCACTGGGACAGTACGCGTTGCTGAAGTCTAGGACGATAGTTTTCAGATGCATCTCCCCGACCCACCTTGCCTTTGCCATCCACGGGCTCTCCAAATCGTATCGTCGGTCCGCATGGATCATAGCCGAGACAAAGGCTTCTTCTGCTTCTGTTTCTATGGTCCTTCCGCTTTTGTGAACAGCCCGGGATATTTCAAGCAGTTGCGATGAGTGTAGATCGCGAAAATCGAAGCTCACGACCACATGCCGAAATAGAGAAACGTTCCTCCAGATCTGGTGTTTAACGGCAATGTTCGACTGATGAGAGACACGCCAGATATTCTTGCCATAGAGCACAATAGCCGCCTCGTCATGGATCTGCTTGTTTGTTTTCAGCAGCGCAACATCGGGTTTTCTCGGGAGCGGGCGTTGCATCTCATATTGCTCGTAGTCGGTCGGATGAGGGTTGAGCTCGTAGTTGACCACGAGACAGTACTCATAGATCATGTCTCGCACCTCTCTTGGCAAGCCGAGAAATGTTGGCTTATTGGCAATGAAGGAAGTGGTTTCCGAATATGCGGAGGGGGAGACGACGCTGTCTAATGGTTCTTGAGGCATTCCTATATTTTCGCTGTGTAGCACCCGCTCTTCGCTGGAGGCCATGGAATTGTCAAAAGATTTTGCTGTGGAGAAATTCTTGCTCAAGAGGAACGTTGCAGATGAGTTGCTTGAGTATTTCACTGTTCCGAGCTGAAAGCTATCTCATTGTTCTGAGCTCAAAGCACAATGGAAGTGGTCATGGCTCAAGAACAAGTCAAATTGGTTCACGTATCGATAGGTCAATAGGGAGTCACATAATCCACAACACAATATGCTGAAGCATCTGTGAACAAAAAGAAAACAGTCACAACGAGCGTGGATTCAGCAAACACAAAGCCTAGTAACCTCTCTCGCCAACTTTAATCTTGCGTGAATTACCGATACTCTCCACACATCTTCAACATGAATCACGTGGGGAGAAATATTGGCGACGGCAAAGATGAAAAGGACACGGTTCTCAAGAGCAGCGATTAACCTCAGTAGACTGAAATTGAGACTCAGACCCTCGAGAAAGTACAGCGGCTTCTGGCTGATGGAACACAAGGTCATATGAGGGCATATCAATATATCGATTGTTGCTGTTAGGCGGCTATCTACATAGAAGGTGAAAGGTGAAAACTCTACTAGGCGGGCCCCAGCCCTACCAGCCCTATGAGGCGGAGATTACCAACTCCCTTATTTCCAACCTACGCTGGCGGCCGAAGAATCAACACTAGAGCGAGTCCTTAAGGGCGTGTTCGGACATCTAAAAAGTTGCGGGAAGGATCGATGGCTGGCGTCGACTATCGTTATTAGGAGAGCCTCTCGAGTCACAGCAGCATGCATCATTTCATTTAAGATTCTCTTGGTTTTCCACCGCAGCATTTCATTCATGCCAGCTACGACGAGCTCGTTATGGTTTTGCTAATATGGTTGTAGGCTCAATTTGGTATACGTACGAGATTGCTTTACGGTACTTTCTCTTGGTATACGAGGACAAGAGGGCAGATAGGCATGTAGATATATATTGAACTATCTAGTAGGTTGAACATACGGATGAAGGAAGAAGTGGGCGAAGGGTAAATACCCATCCACTAGCGCCGGATCAATGCGGAGATTACTAACCACAGGGGTAACAGTACCGTTCCCTGTTTCCAACATTTCCAACACTTTCATACAAACGGTCTCAGAAATCTAAAATCCGCTCCTGTGCTCCTCGCCAGTGACAATATGAGGCCCGGAACGCAAATTCTCTTTTCTGCTGGTTGTCCTTTTCAGCAGACTGGCTGATTTATCGGAATAACCGTTCAACTCATTTTGAGAACAATCTCTAATCCTCTCGAAACCATCCGCGTACATCTTTCCGCCATCCCCGCTGATTGCAAGTGAGGTATTGGCGCCCAAATGTCCTCGTCTGTAGATTTCTTCACTAGCTCCTCGAATCGCGTAACACGTCTGCTGCAAGCTTCTCTTGTTCGCTTCTGCATAGCTCTGTATGTACATACACATCGAGGTCTAGCCAACCGAGCTGTTATTTATTGTAGTTAAGGAATTTTTTCGGCGTTCTCGGAGTCATCAGCACTAGAGTTTTCTGGCATCTCGACTGATGACTGACGAGATATTGGCACGTAAACCTGCTTGAGGCTGACCTTCTTTCGAAGCTTGTCGAAGGGTCCTGAAGTATGGCCAGTTGGCAGTTTAGATGCTTCGACAATACCGAATGTTCAATCACAGGTTTAGGATGAGGAACCTAATTGATCCAATTCATCATCGACATCGCTCGAGTCCACGAGATAGTGGTTGTGTACTACCACTGAGGTGATGATGAACCTAGTTCCACTTCTTGAATTCTGCGTGAACGAAGCAGGCTTCCAGGGGATATTGGCAATCGAGGGCGAAGTAGCCTGATATAAGAACGTACCTGTGCTCCTTCCATTCCAAGGTCGTGTTCACTCCAAGTTCTTCGTGTTAGTCAGGGTTGTTCTCTGTTCGAATACAAGACCAGAGCTCGGCCCCAGGACAAAGGCGATTACCAGACAGCGTCAACGCTTGGTGTTGTGCTGAGCGGAAGAGTCGAAACACGGTAGATGTCAAGTTGGTGAGAGTTCTTCGGTTCGAAACTCAAGCGTGCACTTGATGTTCCGAAAAGCTAGAGACGGCAGAAAGCCTGTACACTTCTGGAAAGGACTGCAGATACACGACGATCGAGGGCATAATTCTCGCCACAACCGTCAAAGGTGTCCTTATCCTTGCCCATTTTATTTTCCTTCTTCATTCGTCAGATCATGATTGTCGTATCGATGATATGTTTCAACGACCGGCAACTCTTGAACATACCTGCACCGTTCTGGCAGCTCTTGTACGCCTCGGTACCCTTATTGAATTGCTTCGCACGGTTCTGAAGCAAAATACCTTGGATTATGTATTCTCGCGTCCAGTTCTGTACAGGTCACCAATTCAAGTGCATACTCATATAAACCTGTACATACAAAAGCGCTCAGCTTTTTGCCTGCCCAATTGTGTCTAAGCCCGATATTGCGCTGGATAGGCTGCGCTGCAAGGCGCAATGTTTTGCGGGGGCAGTTCGGCTCTTTACATCTCTTTTCGGCCGTAACTAGCACTTCGTGCTTCTCCTCCTCTGTATCTGGGAGATCGAGACGCTCTTCGGGTTGTGAGCCGTTTTTCTTTCCAACAGCTGCATTGACCACTCGCAAATAAGGCTATTAACAGTATGTTGTAACCTGTCACTCTTGGGATCGTGAACAGTTGTTCTTTTTGACAGCTGCATTGCCCACTCGCAGATATGATTACCAGGTGTATGTTCCAACCAGGCGCGTTAGAACGGTAAGTCGATGTTCTTTTCGCCAGCTGCATTGATCACTTGCAAGTATGATCATCAATGGTATGTTCCAACTCGTCGTTCTTCGAATTGTGAGCCGTTGTCCTTTTCGCCAGCTGCATTGACCGCTCGCAGATACGATTCATGATTGTATTTTCCAACCAGAGACGTGGAAATTAAAGTGGATCATGAGCTCTCGCTCGCCTTTGATAGGGATCAGGTGCTCGTAGAGCCTAGGTTGTATCGCAAATCACATGGTCTTGGATTTGCGACTGAGGCTTTGAAGGTATGTAGACCGTATAAGCTTTGCTGTCTGTCGTCCGTTCGGAGGACACCAGTGTGTAATTAGCAGAGTGACTTCAAGAAAGTCTTTTATTTTCGAGTAGCTCGGAGCCAAAATTTCCCTTTTTGTTCGAGGTTTAAGAGCACAACTGATGTTCCACAAAGCTGGAGACCAAACGATGCTCGTAGATTCTTGCGGTAGTCTCGCAGGAGTACGTTAGATAGGCCTTTCAGGAAAGCTCTAGCAGCTCTTTGTGCACGAACATCTTTGTATTATTGCGTGTATGACGGTCTGAAAGCAAAGCAAGAGCTTGATGTTCCGGAAAGCTGGAGACCGAAGGAAGCTCCTCTGGCGGTATCTTCGAAGAGACCACGGTATAGAGGCGGTCAGTTACAGTCTAGACCTTGTTCATATACGAGTAGCGCTGAATTAAGATCTGCGTCGAATGTTCGAGGCCAGAACATGAGCTTGATCCTCAGAAAGCTTGGGTCAGAGACGCTCTCGTTTTCTCCAGCTTCGTCTTGTGGCAAGATAGGATTTGGACGACATAGAATGACATCCTTGAGGATTCTTGATCTGAAAGTAGCTCTTAAAGTAGAAGAAGGTTTGTCACCTCGGTCTGGTCATTTCTTTGCCAGAAAAATCACTTGCTCATGAGAATCTTTAGTCGGTGCACTGCACGTTGTCTGAGCAGAGATATCGTCAGATTTGCGTGCCAGAAGGCTAAGCCGGTATAGCATAGAGGAGAGATTGCGAGATTGTGGTTAGGAAGGCTAGAATACAACCTCCGCAGCTCTTCTCAGATGTCCTCAGTTATATTGCTAGAGATCTACCGGTCATCTTCCGCTTTCGCTCCCAAGTCGTCACATGGCAAGAATTCTTCCTCACGATATCCACCTTAGAGATCTTTTCACCAGTCATTTGGTTCTTATGAAGGTGAAAATTTCGATCTAATTGGCAGGGTCGAGGACCTTTCGGAAGGAAATCCGAGACCATGAGATCAACGACTTAAACGGACCGTATATCCTCTTTTCTCAACGGGCGATGGAATCCAAGATCGGCACTCGTGATAACTGACAATAATCTGTTGACTCTTATTCTTTCAGACCACGTGGACGAGCGAGAGAGTGGAATGTTTCATTTCACCGGCCGCTGGCGAGAGCTGCCCGGTGAGATTTGGCTCCAGGGCATGAAGAATCCGGAGATAGAACTTGCAATATTACAAGGGCCAAGAGGCACGATGGAAGCATCGGTTCGAGACTCTCCTTGTGCGCAACTCCGATTGACCAGCTTAGTGGACTCGAGATCGCAGACTGCAATTTTGTAATTTCGGATCAGAGACTGGGGTTTCTCTCAAAGAAGCAGAATAAGTGGACCAGGACCCTTCTATGAATGCTTTCGATTCCGACACGTTTTCCCAGTTCTCCTTTAGCAAATTTTCACTCTTTGGTTGCGACAATACGCTCCTCTCCTTTCTCGTCTTCCACCGTGTTCTCAATGATTTCGAAAATCCGAGCGAGAAGGCTTCACTTATATATGACATGAACATTGAAGATCTGACGACGCCAAGTAGAGATCCGGACCTCAGCTGGAGTGTGCAAGGCAAAACGGCTGTCCGAAATGGATGGTCAAGAAGGCCATCGGAAATCCAGTAATTGAGACCGCTGTAGAAGCGATGTAGTTCTTGTTGGTTCTGGAGAAGTATGAACTGGATAGCAAGCAGTCAGCGCTGCCCGTGCAATAGAGAATGGAACTATTACGCACGGCAAAGGAGATCTCACCATCTTCGGCAGCGGTCTACTCGGAGTGAGCTTGGACTCGTGGTGTTTCATATCGAGACCTACACGAGTCGGCAACAGGTAGTAGGATAAGTTATGGTAGAAGTGCTTCTATTACGGTGTCGTTGCGTTGTGGATCTGCAGCTTCGAAAGATCAACCCACGGTATTTCTAAGAAACGCCCTTCTTGTCGGTATCAGCTAGGCCGTTCCAGAGGATTAGAATTGAGGCAAGCGTTGAGACAAGCGGCGAGGAGGCTTATGAAAGGTCCCTTAGACAACTGTGCTGGCTATACTGGCAACGTAATGTGGTGGTGCGTTCGGTGTTGAGCATGGATTCCAGAGGGGTTTCGCTGTTGTGTGTGAGCTAAGGACCATCCTCGCGCAAATCGTCTCAATGCGGTGTAGATCAATAGGCTACATGTAAATCTTGCAATTCTCGCTTAGGGACTTAGGGTTCGAACAATCTCGTGATTTGAAGACATAATTGAATTTGTATCGACCATCAACTAAGATGTCTTTGAAAGATCGCTTGGGCGTAATAGAGTTGGTTGAATGGTAATTTTGTTAGGCGATTGCACTCGTAGTTGTACAGATGCTCATGTGGGGGAGCCGAGAAACAAAAAAGCCAGCGATGTCAAGGGCTCGAATGTTCGCGATGGGAATTCTACGAATTGATGCTTCACTAAAAATATCATGATCGGCCAGTTTGATATATAAAGAAAGGGTGTCGAAGAACACTCAGCGACAGGGAGCTGCAGCAATGATGGATGTATGTATTGGCGTTGTAGGCAAAGGTAAATTCAGAAGACAGCGAAGCTAAGGTTCGTGATAAAGAAAGCGAAGCCGCAGTGTACGTATGTAGACTTTTAGAGAGGGTACGGAGCGTGTGTATATACATGATAGACACGAAACCAAAGCACAATCTATAACAAAAGATCTACAACGCTGTTGTAGATCAAGATGATGTTGTGGATAGGTTGGAATTGAAAGAGGTTTGGGTGCGGATAGTTGGGGTTTATATAGTACCTGATGTCCATGATCGACAGGCAGCAGCGTGCGTGATTGAGGGTGAAATGATGTTCATATACTTTATAGAATCTTCACGGATCTTCACGGCCTCGGGCGAGGGAATTTGGGTGGATTTCTCCCAGTCAATACACCGTGAAGCGACGTTTGCCCAGATGAAGCACTAGATGAAAGAAATTAACGTACTCTGCGTTTGGAAGAAAGGCGGACAGCAAGATGTGACTGCAGCTCTATTGAAAACGGTACTACAACATTATTTAAGAGATTACCCTGGGGGTCCAGAACAAAAGGGTAATGGATAAGATGAAAAACATACCTCACAACATAGGGAAAGCTTTGCTCGAATGGAAGCCATGAGTCTATTACCACAGTGTTTTACAATCAATGTTATCAGCCGTTGGTCTCTCCAGGATGCGACATGATAGGTGGTACACTGTTGTACATGGATTTTACAAGAAAGTGAGAAATCTCCTGCCAAACACCTGCTAGCCATCCATACAGGGTATCCCCACCAGAACTCCTCACGACATTATCATGCCCAGCAACTTCACACTGATGAACTTAGTTTCATACGAGTACTCCTAATTACCAAGCATGCACCCAATCGTCAGGCACAATATCGTCGCCGACCCAGTCCTCGTCACCACTGACTTCTTCATCTAAGAAGTTACTCTCGTTCAGTTGCTCCTGAGTCGGTCTCAGGTTATCGACCAGTATATGAACAGTATCGCACATTCCTTGAATATACAGTTGCTCCTCATCCATTTGAGAGGTTGCTTGCGTGTCCAGTCCGGCACTGTCATCATCTAGCGCAGAATCTTCACTTGAGGAATCCGAATCTGAACTTCTTCTTCGACGTGGACGGTGAAGACGAGATGGACGCTTTGTCGACAATGGGCCACTAATTTGGGCCGAGGTATCAGATGTACCTGGTTGAAGGCGGGCGCTCTGGCGTGTAACCCGACGAGTCAACGCGAGTGGGACATCACTATCATTTTCGCTCTCGCTCTTAGTGTCGAGGTTGGCTTTCGAGACCTCACCGTGACTGAATCTATTACTATCCTTGCGACGAAGGCCGGGTATAGATTTATCCTTGGGTAACATTGATACTCCATCGGAGTTCCTTGACTGTGCCTTGAATGCCTTGAACGTGTCAATGGATTCCAAATATGGATTCGGTGGAGGAGAGCTCCTCAAGAAGACTCTTTCGAGTCTACCAACCCATGTATCACGGAAAACGACTCTATCCCGCCAACCACTCTCGTCAAGGCTGGCTTTGATATTGAGGTGGCGAAGATTGGGCAGTGTCGACGCGGAGTCTACCAATGATGAGAAGAAACTTTCTGCGGTCTTGAGATCCCACTTGCGCAGATGGTGAAGCTCCAGCTGCTGAAGAGTTGCAGGCCAAGTTGGCACCTCACCTTGCAAGAGGAGGGCCGGGAATTTAGGATCAGTATTCTGATAGTAGAAGTAAGATTGATAGTATGTAAGGTTCATCTTCAGGGTCTCGGCCTTTGGGCAGTTGATAGCAAAGTCTACCAGAAATGAAAGGTTAAGCGCTTGATTGTGATCTAAAATAAGCTCCCGGATGTTTTGGCCGTGCGCTTTGAGAAAGTTGTCCAGCATTTCCGAAGTGATGATAAAGCAGTCGACGATCTCAAGCAACTCAAGGTTCTGAGGAAGTAGGTACAACAGCTTTTGGTTGACAATTGGCGACGTTATGAACCTCAGCCGCTTCAATCTTGGTAGACATTTGAGTGCGTCTGCGAGCTGCTCTTCACTGGTTCTATATATTGGTGCTGCAACTGCTACTTCGTTCGGCCCGGACATATCTTCAGATATAGATTTCCAAGTTCGGCTTGACTGATAATTGACCAACGTCATTTCCTCTAAGTTCTGAAATGGAAGAGTTTGATGAATATCTTTCAGCTTTGATATCGAAAATTGTGTTCCTGTGATACGCGAGTTCCACTTCCACATCAATAAGGATACCTTACTTCGCTCCATTGCGGGGATCATTGAAGTTTGGTAACCTGTTCTATTTGGCGGAACGATACCGTGGCTGGATTTATGTAGTATGGGTGCATCTGTAATCGTGTGTATTCCCAAGCCACGAATCTGTGGAGTATGAGCGATAAGGTCCGCTAGGTCTATCGGCTCACGGCCCATATATTTGCGGGTAAGGGTGGTCACAGCCTCCATTTCCAGAAACTTGACCTTGGCCCTGTAATTGAATGTCGAGCTTGCTGTTTGAGAGGCAAGGTGAGAAATCAGTCCATGGGCGCGTGTTGGCGGGCATAGCGGCGGCGACCGATACAAGGCAGAAAGTGCTGGCTCCGCAAAAGCCCTGCACAGTAGTGCAGTCTGGAGTAGCCAGGCTATATTTGATGTCGATTCGAAGAGACAGGTCCAGAGGGGATGACAGGCATGCTCAAAAATCTGGAGTAGAATATGGTAAGGAAGAGACTGCCACGGAGGGACTCTTCCGCCAAGACGCAATATTCCATCCTCTTGCTTCGGGATCGTATCTCCCTTACTATTTTTGACCTTCTTCGCCCCTATGTTCAGCTTAGGGCACCGCGCCGAATTGGCCTTGCGCCTTCTGGAGGGTTGGCCGGTGCTTTGCTGACCAGATGAGTGGGGCGATGAGGCACGACGGCGCTTACGCCCTGGTGCTTCTGGGTATGGCTTATCTGTGCTCTTTATGTCGCTATCATCTGTACTCAATTCCCTGTAAGAGACACGGTTACGGGTTGACTGAGAGGTGCGAGCAGGGCTTGAGCGTTGCACAGCTGTTCTCCTTGAGCGCGTACTAGCGGACATGATTGCGAAGTGTTTCCAGGCGAGCCTACGTCGAGAATGTTCTTCCTTGAGCGTATGCACTCAGTGGGTGTCGGGCTGCGACATGCCTTTAATGTTGAGTCCGATCAGAACGGAAACGCAAATATTAAAAGATGATTAGAATGGAGACGCTCTCTAGCGGACGAGGGCTGCGTCATTCATCCCTGCATATACGCTAAGATATTTTGGGGTCCATCTTATCTGATTGATTCTAACCTACAGCCCTAATTCCTTAACTCAGCAAAGTTGGATGCCAATACTAACCAGTGTAGGTCCGGCAATGCTATCGCAATGTTCTATTAACACCATTAACATATCTCGATTGTGCACATCGTTGCATCTTACCTTCAATCCATCTTCAATCTTATCTCTACTGATGCTCGGAACAATCAATCTGCTGAGGTTTTACAAAAGAAAGAGGTAACCCTTAAACCGTTTATGGCTGCCATACCAGGATAAACGAAGCTAAGCCTATTTAGGCACCCCACCAAAATATCTGTTTACTGCACTGTGTGACTGTTTACATTCACCTCAGCTTCCTACATCCACCACCCTACATACTAAATACTCATCGGGCTAGCAGCCTGCAAAACTGAGGCCTGCTGGGAGGCTCTACATGCATAGGAAGGGGGGGAGCGGAGGGGGCATACATAGGGAGGGGAGGTTGATTTTGGAAGCAATTGCTGTAGTAGATGGAGTACCCCCATGGTATTCTAGGGTAGGATAACGGAAATTCGGGTTCCAAAGTGCGGGGTATGCGCATCACATAAGGTAAGGTCAAGGTCTATCAGAATTTTCAGGTCTACTTTTACTCTTATTTCATATTTTGACGATTACAGCGCGCTGACGTTAACAACGCGTCCGGTAAGGTCGATAGCAAGGTTTATACTTAATCAGAACGTCGTGTTGGTTTGAGCTACGAAAGTAATTCAACGGATGATTCTGTTGACTGCAGACGGACCGATTGCCTTTTTTGCTCGAAACATCGGTCGTTATTGCTTAAGCAAAGTCAAACCAAGCAATACCAAGCCATACTACGGATTACGGAGGTAAGCTATACTAAGCTATGTACTAAGCCGGAACATCGGCTCAAATTTTGATTAATGCAAATCGTGCGAGCCACACCTTAAGATTTACCTCAGATTACTTTCGGGTTAGCTTTTATTGTGCCAAGCCACACTAGCCGACGCCAGGGCCCAGGGGTATCCCCTCATCCGAAAGGTAAACAAACATTTCAACTACCTACCTACCTACCTTCCTACCTACCTACCTCGATAGTGTCACTTTGACGAAGCTCGAAGCTCACTCAATCGCTGACCTTCGGGCGGTGGTGTGAGGTGAAGAAATTACGAGGACAGTCTATGTGTAGTGAGGTTAGTGAGGTTAGTGAGGTTAGTGAGGTTAGTGAGGTTAGTAAGGTTATGTTACATTGGACTGAATTACTGAAAGGGGCCGTTTTATTATTTCTTGGCAGGGCCCTGATGCCTAACTTCTTCCGCTCTGCCGCGACAATCAATTACCGTTTTCGTCCCAAACACAAGTCCCCTGAATCGAAAGATTTCCCTGTTTGGCCGCCACGTTGACTCTGATTCCATCATCTTGGACGCCACCAAGCCGGAAGCAGTGTGGGGAATTCCACTCACCAAGCTCGTGTGTGTCTTGACAATTCGGATGTCGGTTCAGCTTGCGGGGTAAGGACCTAAGGTACGGAGTAGTTCAACTTTCAAACGCTCTCTGCACTTAGTGTACTATGACATCACATGCGGTCTCTCACTGGGGTTTACTGAGCTATAACACCATCCGAGATGCCTTTCCTCCAATGTACTTGTGCAGAACATTCCAAGCTTTTCCCACCTGAAAATCGAATATTCACAACGATCGATCAACTGATTAACCCAAAATGAAGGCTTCCTCTCCTCTTCAGCTCCTCTGGACGGCTGCCGTTGCGTCGGCCACCTACATGTGCCCGGTCAGCCCGGGCTCCAGCGACGCTCCCGCTATCATGTTCGGCTACGTTGTGCAAAATCTCCTCTCGACCTACTACGACTCGGTGCCTATCAACGAATCTTTCTACTCTTCTCTTCCCTCGCCGACAAAGCCAATGACCGACTACCTAGCCAACACCAAGGGCCTGGCCGTGCAGGCCAAACTCGGCGACGAGGCCCTCTTGCAGGCCGGCATGGCTGCTGGGGGAATGAAACCGAATTGCAGCTTCTCGTACCCGCCTGTCACGGACGCCACATCGCATCTCATGAATGCGTATATCTTCGAGGCGACAATGTGCGGCGCGTTCATCGGTCTAGCGGACTACGTGCAGTCTCCGCAGGCAGCGTTCCTGATGGCAAGGCTTGCAGCAGAGCACGGTGAGTAGCGCGCAATCTTCCACCTCTACCTGAAAGCCAAGCTAAAGGAATCCGCCTTCAGGTATCCATGCCTCCTACATCGGCTCTCACATGAAGTCCGTCATATTCCCCGCCAACAGCACATCTTTGACGCCGGCCTTCACGCCCGAGATGGTCAGCATGAAAGGGATGGGTGTCGGACCCCTGGGCGACTATCTCAACGGCTGCGTGATGCCTCCTGCTGCTCCATGCGGCGGGACCGTTGAGATCGGAATGCTCGGAGCCATGCTGAACAATGAGGGTAGCTCAAACATGGTGAGCAACAGCAGCAGCTCCGGCACCGCGAATACCTCGTCTCCGTCCACAAGCCCCAAGGCTTTCACCGGCGAGGCTGGTTTTGTCCAGGGCGGCGGGTGGGCGGCCGTAGGGATTTCGGCGCTAGCCGCGTTATTGGCGTTGGTTTAAAATGCGTTCAAAAAATGCTGAAGCGTCTGTCGGATTAGATCTCCGCACGTGTATATAGTAAATAAACAACGTCAGCGTATGCCGAAAATAGAAGAGAAAAAATCACCTCTTCTCAGGTAACCTCTTTCCCGTCAGTCCGTTCCCAATTTTCGGCCCTATGATTCCCCGAAGACGTCTTCCAGAATCTGCTTGGTGAGCTTTTTGTGCGGTAATGCCACTAACTTGATATTGGTTCGCCAAGGACTATTGACGATCAATTCAAGATATTCATCACTCCAAGCTATTCCGCTTGTACTGTCATAGAAGAGATAGGTAAAGATTCGAAATGTCCGGATGCAAACAACGATTGAGGCAGGCTCCGTCCATAGCGTACCTTAGCCTCGTCAGATTCTCGCCCCTGAGATCTTTGATTGAGGCGGTGAAATGTAGTAGCGAATCGAGATCTCGAAACCTAATTGAGAACGAGCCCCGCTCTTATCATAACCTGCCGAATTCTCTCAGCTCACTCTTCATCATCAAAACTGCCAATTTCCCAATCTTCCGCTCTCTATCTTATAAGTTCTTCTACATATTGGTGTACAATCTGATGAACGTCTGTGTTGGAATACGAGGTCATATGGGGGCATATTGATATTTTGGTTGTTGCTGTTAGGAGTCTATCTAGGAGCGAGCAGGTCAAAACTCTACTAGCGGGCCACAGCCCTATCAGCCCTATGAAGGCGGAGATTACCCCCTATTAACAGTCTGCAATCGAGACGCGCGGTCACGAGCACGTCATCCGGATGCTGCGGCAGAAATAGAGTCTCTATCCTCGGTTGGTCCTTTTCCAGACGACATCACTATCGACAACCTACCGACAACTTTGATTCCTCTACCGCTCACACCACACGGCACCGTTTCCATCACGGCTTGCGCGGCTTTCAGTGCTTTCTGTCTCAACATCCTTGTCTTCGGTTATCACTTGGCATGCGCGGCTTGCCACCCAGGCTCGCTAGCACGACATCGTTATCAGCGGTCGGTGCATCCATTATGCCCAACTCTCTGGCGGTGAACACTATAGGAAGAACTTTCCAGCGCAATGGAACCAACTATGATCGTGATGGCCGAGATCTGCCAGAACAGGTAGGAAGCGATACAAGACTTGGGTAATTGCAGTAAGGGTTCGTCGGTTCGAACGAAGCGAGGCTCGCGGATGAGGATCTTCGCCATGATCCCATTGCCTTTGAGGCTGCCCCAGCCGACAATGAAGAAGACGCCAGCGAAAAGTGCGTCCGGTACGAGATGAAGTACGGTCAGCAGTGGTCCCGTCATGGTCCCGATGATAGCCAAGCCCATGACAAAGTGCGATATGCGCTGCTCTGCCACGCTTTCGGCGATGATCTTTTGCCGACGTATCTCTTCCCCGTCCTCCGTCTTGATGACTTCCAGCTCGCTTTTGTAATTTGTCAAAGCATCTGTATGTACAGGCGCCTACCATCGCGTCCGCAAAGGTTACAGAATGCGGTTCCGAAGTCTTACCTGTGGCGGATTAAGGGAGATACGAAAAACGTCGCCAGAAGCTTCAAATTGGAGCACGGTATAGAGCTTTTAGTGCATCCTGCTCAATCATCTGGTTTAAACCCTCAGGAACCTGTTTGGAACATCCTAAAACAACGCGTTAGGCTCTATAAATGGACCTTCAAGAAACAGCTTAAATAGGTGATCGAACAGGTCCGGAACGATATTTCCATGGAGGAAAATCAAGCTCGAATCAGCGAGATGCCTGATAGATGTAAAAGACTAGCAAATAACGACGGTAAAGGCATGAAGTCTGCGGCTTGGTGATTTAATTTTGGTGTGAATAGAGCTAGTTTGATAACCTCGGCTACGATGGGGAGTTATCATGACTTTTGACACCATCCGGTATAACAGATTCATTTTGTTGCTGTGATTTGCTCTCCGTGTAAAGAGAATGTTCCTTTGATCTTTACGTAGAGGAGGCTCTGCTAATAGTCAATGCAGAAAGAATGTGATTTGAGACACAGTAAGAGGACGACTTAGCAGGCCTCTGAAGGGCAGTAATTTGCATTGAATACAGACAATGCCATTTAGGAAGGATGTTCCAAACATTCATACGTAGAATCTAGCCTCGAAAGTCCATCATCCCCACTGCCTTAATATAATCGACACGTTCATTTACCCTCCAGTACTTTGAGCTTTTCATCGGCTGCCTCCTTGGCTCGCTCGGAAACGTTGGGATTGTTCATCGTCCTGTTCGAGGAGGCAAACCTCCACATCAGTACTAAGAAAAGGCTTGCTCGCCGTCGGATGCTACGTACGCCTTGAGGCCACCTTTGACGTTGCCAACGTGGTCTTTGTCATTGTCCATGCCACCCACAGCTTTGTCGCCAAGGATATTCTCTTCCTTGCTGACCTTTGTTGCAAAAGTTGGGTTCTCGCCTACTTTGGTGGCATCGCGGAGATCTGTGGTATTGCGGCATTAGCGATGGGTCCTCGCAGTCCCTGAACACGCTGTATATCTTTGAAGCAATACAAGAGGTTCAATAAATGGCACGGGGATCTTTGAATTGGAGCTTACTGTCAGCCATGTTGAATTGAGAGATAGTATGATGTGGCTCGTGATTTGTGTTGGAGAGTGTTTGTGAGTTTTTTCGTTTTCGTCAATGGTATTGAAGTTGCAAAATGATAAGGGTTAGAGTAATAAAGTCTTTAAGAGCGGAGATCTAGTAGTATGAAAAAAGGAAGAGAAAGTGATGTCATGGCGAAGCAAGACCACCTTACCTTACTCCGTAGAAAGTACAGAGACGGGATACATATGCCCCGCATACTTCAAAGTGCCATGGAATTAAGGTGTCCGCTAGTAGAAGTCAATTTGCAAGCGCTCAAAGCAAAGCCCCAGCGATCAAGCCAGGATATAACAACTTGCGAAGGATCCTTGCTCCGCGCACAAACCATAGTCGAGTTATAGCCAATACATCCTTATCAGTGACTACAGTATAGCGTCACGGGTGTGTGTACAGCGGAAGGAATGGAATCTTAGTGAATTGGAAATGCAAGCAATAGACAAGAGAATGGCACTACAACATACGTGCTTCCAGAGGGAGCTTGATTGGGGAGGACAGTCGGACATGTGTTGACATGGTTGCCCTGATCCTCCAACTAATCCCATAAAGATCATCGCTTGAGTGTGTTTTGAGCTTAGTGCCACTCCCTTGAAAGCCACGTGCATGGAGGACTTGAGCATATCACGTGATGATCCTGTGGGATGGAAAAGGAAGTATCACAGTTCCAACAGCAGTTCCAGCACTTCTAACAGTTCCAAGTCTCATTCAAGTATTGATAGGAGTGTGCATTCATTCAACCAACAGGAGCCTTGTGCCCAACTCAATACAGTATCTCACGCATCCGAGTGACTGGCAATTATTACTTGGTCAGTGATTGCGTCCCCGCCTCACCAGGTGACCAGCCCGACGCAACCTAGCCACAGAGATTACCCTCAGGTCCAAGGATTATTAACACAATGGTTGCAGGTTAAGCAAATTGAGTGACAACAAGGAATGTTCTCTTCAAGTTGGATTTTCAATTGATTAATGCTATGGAGCCAGAGGGAGCACTGGTCATGCACCGGCTTTTGAACGTCCGCGTCGTATCAACGCAGTAGCCACGGAATGGGCTTCGTAGATTCAAATCCTACTATGGCACAAGGGACTAGTCAGGAGGAGAGGCCTACTACAACGACGACCACCCCTCTCAGGCCGATCAAAACAGCTGCTAAACAGTGACTGAGCGACAGCAGAGCGTCAGCAATCCGAACCCGATCCTCTGAATCACCCCCCTCCCACCCCTCTTTCTCGAGCGAGCAACGTCGCATCAACTACATTACGACGACCAGAGTCACTGAAAGAGATTAAGCCTAGGCCCCGATAGGAACATCCAGACCCTCTGTTATATAAGGGCCTCCTTCGATGGGTAACTGTCCACTATCAATCGTTGACCGTTAGTGAAACGTGAGGAAACCTGTCCTCCCCAAGAGTCGGGAACAACGGTGAATCGAGGCCCGAAGGAAGTCAACTTCACTACATCTCCGGCGAAAGATGTTGACGTGTAAGGATTTGAACCAGTGAAGGGGGAAAAAAGAAGCAACGCGTACGCGAAACGACGACGACGCAAGAGGATATACACAAAGAAAGGAAAACGGACGGAAAAGCTGAAGGATGGACGCATCTACGAAGCTTCTATCACAAGGGATTGACGGAGCGAGTACGGAGTATTTGCGGAGTAAATACGGAGGGAGCGAGTAAGGGATTCAGGCTTGATGAACGGGATATATCAGTTATACGGTCAAACAAAAACAGATGCGAAGGCTGGATTGCATCCCGGACACGACTACGGCCTATAAAGGAGGACGAACTACGGTGCATCCTCTTCCGGGGCCCATTGAATAGAAAGCGTGGAGGAGTTCTTAGTACATGGTTTTTAACGAAGCAAAACACAGCATCGACTGCATTCTTTCATCTGTAGTCGAAAAACATAGCAAAAACCCGCATAGGCCGATACAATTTTGGTGTTGAATGGGTAAATACATAGAACAAAACAAACAAAACAAATACTACCTATGGGATAAGTACATGAATGACAACCCGGAGATTATGTCATCAGATGATGTGTAATCCTGGTTATTTTTCATTATCAAGTGGTACTCTTTGTATGCCTCTTGATGTTGAAGACAGCAATAAATGTTCAGTGGTAGCATCCTATTGGGTGTTCCGTCTGTTCTGCACAGACGTTTCGGACTGCTGCAGGGAATCTTGGTGCTGTAGCGAATCTTGGTGCTGCAGCGAATCTTGGGGCTGCTGAGTTGTCTCAGCGGTGCCTGTGTTACCTAAACCCCGTCGTCCTAAACGGAGCACATGGGCAAGAATGCGACTTGCCGGATTTTCGGTTTCAGCATGCTGATATGCTGGAAGAGACCTGTGTGTCGGCTCATCCTCGACTTGGGATGATGTCTCCGTTGCACTTTCAGGGTCTTGGGTTACACCAACAACAACTTCTGAGATGGTTCGGGGAATTGCAATACCAAACTTGACGAGTGGAATAGTGAGGCCGTGAACGAACTGTACGGGTCAGGCTAAAGTTGAAGATGCATTGTGGGGTAGAGACTTACAATGCTACAGATAACGAGAAACCAAATAACAACCATCATTATTTCGGCCAGTCGCGCTGCATCCTCTCGCTGATTGCCATTAACGTCAAGTACTTCGGTGCGAAGGTATTCTTGGCTGATGTAAAGGTAGAAGATAGCGCTAACACCGATTGGGCCGAAGAAACCAACTATACTCGCCTGCCGCCAATGCTCAATTTGATGGATGCGAGTGTGCATTAAAGCCACGATAGGTGGACGTCGTAGGAGTAGAACCAGGATGCCCAAGGGAATGAGTCGGTATATTGGGATTACGCTGTTGTGAACGAACATGTGCCATGGACAGACGGCACCAAACCATAAGAAAATAGCAACATTGAGAAGCATGTCAATGGTCGGCTGAAGCGTGTCATCCTCGGTTTGTTGACGAAACCAGTCGTCCCAAGTGAAGGCGTTTCCAGCCAAGAAACAGGCTAGGACGTCATCACTGCCAATCAGGCCGTCTGTGCCTACGACAAACAACTAATTAAATCAGCCGATTTCCTTTCCATTACGAGTGAGCGCACTGACTGCGAGTGCAATTACGAACACCAAGAAGCTCTCTCGGTCGACATATTTCTTCTCTTCTGCCCAATGGAGAAGCTCTTTTGCGACCCACCCGCAAGCAAATCCATAAGCGCAACTGAGAAGTATTTGATAAACCCAGGTCTCATAGAACCACAAACCTACAGCTTTTCCGGCGGTGTGGCCATGTGCCCCATCGCCTATATAAGTGATCAAGTAAAGGGGCAGAAATAGGAATGGGTAGCCAAGTCCATCATTCAGACCAGACTCAGCAATGACAATCCTCTGCAACGGCTTGGGGATATGCTTGTCCGCAAACTTGCCCTTCACGATGGAGTTTGAGAGAATGGGATCCGTGGGCGTGACACACGCTCCGACAGCAAGAGCATACAGAAATGTCAAGTTCGGCACCATGGCCCAAATCAGCATCGAAGTTACGAGCCACATAACCACCATGCCAGGGCCAATGAGATAGAACAGGCTCTTCCATTCTTTCTTGAGGTACTTTGGCGGCAGCTGTACGCCAGCAATCACCAATTGAACACCCAGCACTAGTCGGCAGAAGTACAGATTGATAACCTCGAGGTTCGCTTCATCATACAGTGCGTATTCCTTGGGGCGAATCCATTTTGCTGCAGGCCCAAATAGGACGCCCGCCAGAAGCGATAACACTGTAGTATGCAATCAGTAGTCGCAAAGGGCTTGCACATGGCGGCCGCCAACGACTGACATACAAGCTTCTGAAAGGTAGAACCGGTCTTTTGCGAGGAAGGAAACCAGACCAAACAGAGCAACGAAGCCACCTAGAGTCGAACAGACAATGTTGAAGTTGCTGAGGCCAAGCGTCGGCATTGTCGTCGTGTGTGATCAACGATGTCGAGCTCGATCTTTGATGCAGACCATTTTGACGTCGGCAACGATTAAAGATGATGAAATCTCGGCATGTGCAGGTAATACCAAGGCGCTAATCATAAAAGACTACCTAGCACTCACGATGGTGTAGAAAATGAACCACCACAGACCGACCTTGGCGGACTAACACCGAAGCTTTTTACGGTTTTGGGATCGACCCAGCAGTGGAACACGTCAAGCAGTCCAAATAACTGTGAATAAAACCGTAAAGAAACGCGTAATCAAACGGTATTTCTACGAGGTCAAGTTAGTGGATTGATCTTAAGCTAAGGTACCACCTTGGTCTGCTAAGGTATTCCTCCAGAGGGCGAGTTGGCCGCGCACACTGGGTTTCCGCGCACTCTAATCTAGAGAGGTTAGTTACAGATAGTATCGGGTTTAGCGTGCGAAAAAGGGCACTAAGATAATTAGTCATCGTTAGCGTGCGCGGAAACCCAGTGTGCACGGAAAACCCGTGCATACACTGTATTCAGGGTTTTAATTGCTGGCGCGCCACCAAATTTTAGCTGCATTAGGCTTATGTCTAACCGAATGTGATATAGCTTATACGCATAATATCTACAGTCTAAAATTTGGTTTGCTTCCCCTCTGCAGCAATAACGGCCTCGCATCGGTCATGCATCGAATCAATAAGCTCCTCCAATTGCTCGGATGTGACTGCATCCCAGGCTTCCCTCACTGCTTTTCTTAGAGTATTGTAGGAGAGCTTGTCCTGATCGCCATAATGCTCTTGTATCCAGTCCTTCATTATGTTCCATACGGCTTCGATGGGATTCAAATCGAGTGAGTATGGAGGCCAGTCTATAACGCGTATACCTCTTTCTTCTAGCTCTTCTCGAGTGTATTTTGCTGCATGCCCGGGAGCATTATCCTGCATGAAGGAGAGACCCTGTTTCATTCTCATCCAGTCGTGTATAACAGGTACAATATGCTCACAATAGGACTCCTTGTTGATTTTATCTCATTCTTTCTCCCAGAATACACAGAACCCTTTCGTTGATCTCGAAAAACATCCTCAAAACATTCATTCACCCTTTCTTGGAAGACGAGGCACAATACAGGTGGGATCGTACTCTTCGTGAGATCGTCTAGTGATTCATATTCTGCGATGACGACTGCCGTTGACTCACGTTTCATCACTTCACAGTATAGTTTGTCACTGTTTCTTGGTTCAGTTTAGATGTTCGTATGCTCAGACTAATCGAAGAAGTCTTTTTTTTTCAGAAATGAGAGACTTTCTTCGAGTCACTCTTCTGAAGAAGTCTTCTTTTTGCAAAGCTCAACGAATAGCATCTTCAGAAACATCTCATTCAAGCTTTCAAGAAATTTGACAGTACGAAAGCTGTCGATTCTTCTGCGAAGCACATACAAAATCAATCAAAATTTGTAGAGATTCAACGTCTATAGTCGATTTACGTTCGCATTGACGTTTCTGCAAAGTAGATCGATGAGTACTGACATATTGAACTTGACGAATCATTATTTTCAGATGTTCAGCTATTTTGAAGTATTTTCATTCAATATTTCTTAGTGTTTGAATCTGAAGTCGTAAATCACGAGATAAATTCGACTGTTTAATGAATGTAATAAAGAGCTTCATAGAAGACTCTGTAGAAGATTTCGAAAGCTTCATATTGATAGATAGATATGTAGATAGATCGATGAGTAGGTAGAAAGCTGAATAAAGAACTGAATAGAGCTGAATTTGAAGATTGATAATTGATGTGACTGAAAATTGATCAAATATTTTGAATATACTCGATAAGAGCTAGTAGAGATGTTCTTAGCGTGCGTTAACAATTAAAACCTCAGATATCGTAGTACGTCAAGTTTTGAATGTGCGAGACATATGCTCTTTTTAAAAGTTCAACTCGACGTCAAGAAGTCTTTTCACCACGATGTAACTTCTTACTCTGTGAATAATCATTCTCAAGCCTGACGAAGGAAGAGAGCGTGAGAAGCAGGAGATTTATTGAAATCGAACGGCGAAGGACTTGAGCGAGGGAGCTGAATGATGGTTGAACATGCAAGGTTGCGACGTTTATTCTAAATGAAGGGTGAAATACTTCTCAAAGTCTTGAATGAAAGCATGAAGATGTGATGAGATTGTACGCAGACGATAAAGCTGAACGGAACTGCTAGTTTTCGATTGCATTTGTGAGCATCGATTCATAGTATGGCAGTGAAGAAAGATTCGATATATTCGTAAGAAGGGACGCAGGGGTTTACTAGCGAAGTAAAATCTCTAAGATCGTGCAGGATCTCAACGACCTCGAGCCCTTATTTCCGAAAACGACCGCAACTTCCTTATCTGTCACCAATAAGAAAAGTCCTAGCGGAACGACCTTATCAAAGTTCACTTCATTAAACGTAAGACGTGGAAAGCTATAACCAATTTAATACCTAATCCAATTTGTAAATTATGAATTTAACTAACCGAATTTCAATCTCATCTCGGTTCGTCGAACGTACACTTAATCGACACGATATCTTCTCCCCGCCTCAGGTGAAGTTCTGTCGGAGTACGTGTAGCGCCAAGGCAGAATTCTATTTCGGTGTCATAGCTTAAGCCTTCCGCGTTAATCGCTTGCGAGTTAACGTTTCCGGTCTCGGTGCCTTGAAGCCATTTGACTCGTACCAAACAGCGACTACTAGGATTAGAGACTGGGTCTGGATTGGGGGACGCAGTGGTGTCACTTGACAAGTGCAGATTGAGGCGGGTGGTGCTGACGTTGATAGATATGTTTGGGTATGAGAGTGGGCGCCAGATGGGTTCGCCTTCGGTCAATTCGTGATGCGGTTTTGGTGATGCTGTAGAAGAAGGGCTCAGGGGTGGGAGAGAAGATGCGGTAGGGGTATTTGTAGATGCGTCTCGTGATGGGAGTTCTCTCGCGGTCATAGGTGCTTGGGCTGGTGAATGAAGCGTTGAAGTGCTTGCTAAAATGGACGATGTTGCACCAGTTAGGAGTTCGCCTTGTGGAGGTACTTCGGATAATAATGAGTCTGGGCTCGTCAAGCCTAAAGAAGCAGGACCTTCCGAGAAGATCGGAAAATTGGGTATCACTCTATGAGGTAACTGTTTCCGGGTTAGTGCCATGCGAAGACCATTTGATAATTAGGAAACTGGGGGCAGTACCTGGTCGATAGCGGATAAAGACCTGGCCAGGGTACTCTCATTTGGGTGATCAGCCCGTACTGACCCCCTATCTAGGGCTACTCTGACCTTGACTTTCAGAATGTCACTGAAATTTCTCAGAAGAACGTCAAAGTCGCGCCGACGCATCTCTGGTAGTAATATATGCCACTCTGGCAGAGTCCATCTGTGATAAAGACGGCCATGAGTCCTAGGAACGTGGTATTGACCGTGAAGCCTGAAGAAAAGATCACAAAGATAGCATGCGCTCTTGCTGGAACTGATTGTCCTTGGTCGTATCCTTTCCGAATTCAGCTCGTAGAAGAAGAGAAGCTGAATCTCTGCATGCACTTTGACAGATTTATAATAATCTGCGATGGTCACACGGAACTCGTCAAATATGACTTGAATAGACTTCCCCAAACATCTCTCTAGCGAGGGCTTGAGTGACCTTGATTGCACAGCACTTCCAGGTCGAAGTATGTTTTGAAGTGCTGTAAGAGGATGAACATTCTTATCTACGTGTGAAGGTTGAGAGGGACGCAAAGTTGAAGAAGTCTCAATTGTAATGCTGTTGAATATAGAGTACTCCTCGCTTCGAGCGACGCAAACAAGCTCGTAGCTGATTGAATAGTATCGACCAAGCTTTCCCACAGCTTCAGAGAGGAATGTTTTGAGCTCAGGGTTTAGCCTTTTCGAGGAATTGAGAGCCAAGTTAAGGTTCGTTTGTGAAGCCAAATCATGCATCTGAGTTATCAACTCCATGACCACATCTTGTACCTCGAAAGATGCTGCAGAATGCTCTTGAATGTCTTCTAGTTTCATGAACAAAGCTTTGAGAGTCTTTGTCTTTGTTAGAATGTTCGTCAATTGCATAACTGTGATATTCGAACTGAGCTCTATAGGTTGATCTCGTAGGACAGTATCCAGCAACATGATTAGCGCAGACTTGTCCTTGTTTCTCGAAGTTTTCTTAGCATGCCTTGATCGTAGCCGAGATAGAATACGATAATAATCTAAAGTGACTATGCATCGGAAAAGAGCCTTCGTATCATCATCTTTGCTATTCGCTAGACCATCATCAGTTTACTATAACTATGTTTAATCGAATGTAGGGTGTACACCTCTTGACGCTGCTTGTTCCAAGATTTTTCCCATAAGCTTGAACCCACGCACTACCTCATCAATGTCACCATTGTTCGAAGTCAATCGAATTGTACAGCCGCGACGATCACGAGCTTCCTCAAGGCAGACCGCCGTGACCCTAGCCGAGTCATGTGTAGTAGCTGACAAGAACGCCAAATTCTCCACAATCTGTTTTTCACACTGGAAGGGTAGTTGGTATATGCTCGAGAGAATTGAAAGTGCTTTTGACGGCTGATTATCTTTTGGACTTTCGGGACAATCGTTCAGCATGTATAGAAGAGTGACCGTCTCCATCAGACTCTTGTGAGATGTGCCTCTGGACATTACATTGTTCATGATGGCATTGTATTCCTGCGTATTCGAGATTTTGTTTACGAAAGCCCGCAAAAGTCGAAGATGAGGATTCTTCGAAAATAGGGTCTGGCTCGATAGAGCTACGGTGTTTGAATTGTCTGAAGCATTCTTTGTCAGCTTCTACCAAGGTATGAAAATCTGGTGTGGCTTTACCTATAGTTGGTTGCTTCGGCGGTGAACTCAACCCCAAAATGAATACGAACTCTGGTTGCACTACGCTCCTCGATATTTAGCGTGTGCAGAAAGATTGCGATTTCTTGGCATCGCATTTGTCGCGCACCCCGTCGATTATCGAATCAACGAAACCTCGATAATTTGAAAAGAATGAACATGAACAGAATCAGTAACTTTTAAGCAATCAAATCGTCCCCAAAATATCAAAAACGAAGCGATTTTGATGAAGATATCGATCAAAACCTATCCCTTTAGCTGCTGTCGAAAGACCACTTTTAGCGTATTCGCTTAGTTCATCAATAGAAATCATAGAATATCACTCTGAACTGATTTTATTGATGCTATTCAGATGCTATTGTGATATGCAGCTCAACAAGAATCGTTGCTACATAGAGAATATCACAAATATCACAGTCAAAGATAGAAGACTTTCTTCGCTCGCTATCATCTAAATTTGATGTAATTTCATCGAGAACTTGTTGTTTTCTAGATCTGACTGTTGAGTCTATCTTCTTGCACTCACGACAGTTCTCAGAGCTTTTTCTTTTGCAGATTTGATGATCTTCTAAACATATCATTGAACATTCAATTGCTGACTCAATTGATGTTCTTTTTCACTTCAGAAACTGTCTTTGTGTCATGATGTCAAATCATCAATTCGATTTAGAACATAGATTGTCAATATCTTAGATAATCTCGATTCATTGAATCTGTTTTGCAGTTCAATGAATCAAGTCATTAATCTAGTCATCATCATCTTAATCTAGTCTCAGCAATTCTGTTTTGATCATCTCAGTCGTGTGTGCAAACTTCTGCAATCTTAAGTCAATAAAACTACTGTCTAGCCTTGATTCTGCTTAATTCATGTATATAAAAGTTGAGCTTTCGTTCTTTTCTTTCGCTCTTTGTCTTTCATCTTATACATTATCTGATGTATTGTCTTGTATCTAGATTCTATCAAAGTAATAATAATATCAGTCTTTTATATTGATAGTATCTTTAGTCTAGCTCAGTTTCTGACAGCTAGACTAAAAATACTATCAATATAAAAGACTGATATTATTATTATTACTTTGATAGAATCTAAATACAAGATAATACATCAGATAATATACAAGATGAAAGACAAAGAGTGAAAGAAAAGAACGAAAGCTCGACTTCTATATACATAAATTGAGCAGAATCAAGACTAGACAGTAGTTCTATTGATTTAAAATTGTAAAAGTTCGCGCACACAATTAAGATTATCAAAACAGAATTGCTGAAACTAGATTAAAATGATGACTTGATTCATTGAATTGTAAAACAGATTCAATGAATCGAGATTATTTAAGATATTAACGATTTATGTTCTAAATTAAATTGATGATTTGACATCATGACACTAGCTCAGTTCTCAACACTTTGAAAGATCTGAATAAGAAGTTATTCTGAACTTGTTATGAACAGTGTATTTAGCTGAAATCTCTGAATGCAAAGAGAGTTTGTAAACATTGATAATGTAGATTTTAATCAAGAACTTGTACAAGACTTTGTGTTCTTCTGATCTACATCAATGATTGTATGTATAAATATATTGATTCAACTGACGTTTGAAGACATTTGAATAAATTCAAATCAATCATTTACAACAGTGATAAAATGTAAATTAAAATGATCAGTTTTTAAATCAATTGAATCAAATACTATATTGCAGAAAGACATTCTTATTGAGATGAGCAAGAACAATAAAGAGCTTTGTTGATATTGTTTTTATTTATAAAATATAATCTTTATGATCAAGTCTTATCACATCTGATTAAAGTCGATCTTAAAAATTAATCAAAGACAAACAGTGATTAAAGAGATAGTGAGATAAACGCGAGATATCAAAAATGAAAAACACACTAAAAAATGAGACTTGATCTGCAATTTCAGTAATAATTTATGTACGCGTTAACAATTGCAGTGTCAAGTCGATTTAAACAAAAAAAAATTGAGTAGTAGAATACGACGATGCTGTACATTCAAATTGTTTATTTTTTTCTTTCTTTAAAATATGATTTGATGAATTTGAAGAAAGAGTTTCTGAGAGAGCTCGACAAATGCAATGTCAAGAAAATGTCAAGCTTTCTTTACACGCTAGAACTATTCTGAAAGCTCAACTCGACGTCAAGAATTTTTTTTGATCTCGACTCAACTTTTTCAACCTCGCGAGCTGAAACTCGATCTTTTCATCACGATGTAACTTCTTACTCTATGAACAATCATTCTCAAGCCTAGCGAAGGAAGAAAGCGTGGAAAGCAGAAGATTTATTGAAACCGAACGGCGAGAGACTTGAGTGAGAAAGCTGAATGATGAATGGACGTGCAAGATTGCGACGTTTACTCTAAATGAAGGGTGAAATACTTCTCAAAGTCTTCAATGGAAGCATGAAGATGTGATGAGATTGTACGCAGATGATAAAGCTGAACGGAACTGCTAGTTATTGATCACATTTGTGAGCATCGATTCGCAGTATGGCAGTGAAGAAAGATTCGGTATAGGTGCGGGTGGTGTGTTGAAGGGGTTTCAATAGCTTAATTCCTCTCAAGATCTGACTTTGATCCTAATCCCCTTCGATCCCTCCGCGGGCAGCGGCACGAACCCATCTGCGGCAATCTCAACATCAGCCAAACCTGTCTCGAACAATTCCAATACGCCCTCATCTTCTGCCTCCCTTACACCCTTCTCACCTCCTGAGCCGAAACGCCTGAAAATTGCCGCCAAACACATATACATTTCTGCGTAAGCTAGATTGATGCCTAAACATTGCCTACTACCCTTCGAAAATGAGATCAAGTACCGATTTAAGCGCGGGTTCTCGACCCAGCGTTCGGGAATAAATGACTTGGAGTCGTGGAATATGGACTCCTGTTGATGAATGAGGGTGCTGGTCATGCTCACTGGAGTATTCCGGGGAATAGACCATTGCGTGCCGCTCGCAGCATCAGTGAAGAGCATGGCATTATCAGGAGATACACGTTGAAGACGGGAAGAGACGCCGTAACTTAATCGTATGGCTTCTTGGATGACAGCTACCAGATATGGGAGCTTCTCTAACACTGGTAGTGGAACGCTGGCGTTGGAATCGGGGATTGCGGATCTAAGTTCTGCTTTGAGCTTCGCGAGGATGCGTGGAGAAGCAAGGAGGTGATATGTGGCTACTGAGAGTGCCCAAGACGTGGTCAGGGTACCAGCACCAACGACAATTGCGGCTTCGTCCGTGAGACGACTGACAGTCTTGTCACTTTCCGGAAGATCGCTTTGAAGGATTTCGTGGAAAAGAGTAGGATGTGGGAGGTCTTGGTAGGTTGATCGTGGCTGAGCTTTGACCTGCACTATCTGTTGTTCGATTGACTAAGGAGAAGTTTGACTTCGGTTAACATACGTTATTTAGTACAATGCGTGAGAGCCTTACCCGCTGGATGCGAAGGACCAAATCAAGACTGGGTGAGATAAGAACTGCCACCCACTGGGGAAGACCCTGGATGAAGTAGAAAATCCACATCATTTGTTTGAGTAGTCCTGCTGCCTTACCTGCCTCCAGAACTGCATCGTGGTACTCCGGGCCCCAATTCTTATCTTCGAGGCGGTGGTCCGACCGACCGTAAGCATATTCCATGACAACATCTGGAGCAGACTTTAGAAAGATGTGCTTCATAACGAACAGCATGAGGAAGATGCCATAGAATCCATTCTAAAAGCGTACCGTTCGTGAATGCCGCAAATGCATAATCCATCTTGATAATTTCCCCTTCAGCATCTCTGAAGCCTTGGAGCCTTTCGAGCAATTTCTGTACCCTCTCTCCAATAACCGGCTGCAATCTCCTCACGCTCGCCATGGAGAAGAAGCGGTTTAGTGCAGCCCTTCTGGCTTTGTGCTTGTCATGCCCAATAGTCGAGAACATGGCTTCAGGTGTGCCAAACTGCTTTGTGTACCATTCCCACTTGTTACGTTTCTCACCACTGGCACTAGAAGCATACAACGTATCATAGTAATCAGGGTCTGAAATATGCAGTTCGTAGGGGTTGATGCGAATGATAGGGCCATATTTGGCATGTAAGGTACGCAGATGAAAAGTGTATTGGCCGCGAAGGATAACGTCGTAGTAGAATTCATACCTATTACAAGGATGGTTTTAGCATCCAAATAAAGATTTGGTCGGTGATATTACCAGAACGTCAAGGCTGCGAGTCTTGGACCAGGGAACTTGGCTATTGGGCTGAGGTAGAGCCGGTAGAAGGCGGTAAAGACCAAGTAGCAGGTCAACGTCAACACTCCCACCATGAACAAGACCGTCCAGGGGAAAGACGTTGAAAAGACAAATAGAGCCATGATTATTGATGACGTGTGAAAGACAGGTAGAGGGATAAAGGTTTGTCTAATTCGAAAGTAGAATAGAAAGAGACGGCTGAGCCTTATCGCTAGGCGTGTGACGTGAGGTAAGCCGGTAAATCATGCCCTTCAGCTTCTGTAAGGTATGCACCCATAATGGGATCCGACATGACGCTCGATCCTACGCCAACTAGGCTCGGATCTTGTTTATTGGATTGATCGAAAGGTGCCGTCGGCCGCCAATACGTGGCTGTCGTCTCGAGGCAAAGATTAAGGCAAAGATTGGTTGCATTTCTTACCTGCATGAAGGAGCTCACTCATGCGTTTGCACTGCCCATCATTACTTATTCTACTAGGTAGTACGATATACTGTAGGGGGGCGCTTCAGGGATATATGTTGAAGCACGCTAATTTTGACGCCCGCTCGGCAAGCTGCGAGTAAATTAAATCATGCATTACTGTATATGTGTACCATCCTCGCCCTGTGATTTAAACGCGGGGGATCGCTCAAGTCATTCCCGCTTTTGAATCGCAGGGTGAGCCATCACATCCGAGTCGGCGGTGTTCAACTCTTATGCTCATGTCTCAGAAGAAAACAAGAGTGATCAGGAAAGGTGTTTCAATCAGGAAATATCTATCATCTCGATATAGTCTCCGCCTATGCGACTGCTAGCGAACTCTAGACCACAAAGGCGGAGGCACAAAGAAGTCATCCAGATACACCATATCTTCCAAGTACCCAAATCGGCCTTTACATCCCGTAAGAGGATGGTCCGAAAACTTAGTGTACCTCCAATCACAAGAGAAGGTAGGTATGTTATAAGACTCGGTTTCCAGAATGCCGGAACAAATATCGACCACATCATGACGCTGATCCCAATTGTCAGCCTTGCAAAGTCATCCCCGTGTGCGAGAGGTAGAGTCTTGCGCCCTCGCATCGCATCTCCCGCCTGATCGCTCATGTCCTGGACTTGTAATGTTGTTGCAACGACCAAGCCGATTGATATGACCCTCTGATACCCAAAGGAGCTGAATTTGCACTGTCTTCCACAGGCAATGATCGTTGCACCGGAACCGTAACTTGCCATACCAAGAGCGTTGATGATGTTTCGAATAAGAAAGTTATTGTCCGCTCCTCCTAGATCGTTGTACATCCAGGTCAAGGTTATGATCACGAGCATGTGTGCCGTGGTCCCCAGGTAAAGTGAAGATGCACAGGCAATGGGAATAACGATCAACAAGAGTGTCCTTGCTTGATTCTGGCTCAAGCGTCGAGACGGCAGCGGTCGCCAAGGTTTATTAATACCGTCTTCAAGGATCGAAAAATGTAGCCGTTGATTTGCTATATTGAAGAGCAGGAGACTGAGCCAGAGCCACATAGTCATATATGGAATGTTCAACAGAGATGTGAGCAGGTTTGAGCTCTGATCGTTGGTAAGTGCAGGTTCTGACATTGCACTGGCAAGACCAAAAACCAAATTCGGATAGATCATTAATTTCAGGTCGCTACGGGTGAAAAGCCAAAGTGTCCTCAGGTGGTATGAAAGACTATTATTGCGGCTCCAGTTTTGGAATTTCTGATCATCGAATTGTTCTTCCATTGATCCATCATTCACTCGTTCGGGTTCTTTCTCTGCCAGGATTGATGAATAGGACAGCGACATTGGATAGGCTATGGTGCAGAAATAATAATAAAAAAGTTGCTGCTCTTTTTTCGAATTTGAGATCGTTACATATACTTCAAAGTGAAACCAAAACTACTCACCTCATTGGAATTTATCGGAATGGTGCCATCTCCCATATTCCAGGATTAGCTAACCCACTTTTGTATCTGCGGAGGCTATGCAGTTTTCTTAGGATCGTAAACCGGCCTCGATCTTCCATTCGCGGAGAGGATTTTGCTCGTGCGCCAAGAAAATTTCTCTTGCACATAGGCAAGCATTGGTCAAGCTAGGACCTGGTCCAATGAGAAACCAACACCAAGGTATCAAGGATTTTTGTTTGACTGTGCTGCACTGCCTGCCGCATGCGCGCATCGATTATTACCGTTGGCATGAATACCTACGATCACACGGTGTGACATCTTTCAAAACGTGATCTGCAAATTCCGAATGCGGATCCTAAAGACGATACGAGCACGAGACACCCAATTTGATTATTGGTGGAAATCTCCGCGTAGATACAAGCGCCGGTAAACGCTTACTAGCTTGTTATGTTCAGGTAAGTAAGGGAAAAGGCCTGTGGATTAAATTGCTCGACTGTTGCATTCAACGATCCTACCAGTAGATGATCACCGCTGGAAAAGACGTGTAGTTGCATCTGGAGAATGCTCCGTGGAGCTGCGTCTCGCAGTAACAAGGCTGTGATTGAAGCGCAGCCCTGCTGCTCCGACATTCCGATGGCCAATCGGGAACAGGGTATCTTTTGTTCCCTTGCCAAAGGTTGGCGCTCAAGCATTTGTCCTCTGTAATCAATTGGTGCAAAGCAATCAGGTAGCAACAGACTAAAACGCGGTTCGATCTGTAGGTCCAGTGTGTCACAGAAAGTATGCCACCTGCGTGCATAATCCTACAAGGGTATTCTTCCAGTTTCGACGTGCCCCGTCACCGCAAGAATACGTGCCACTTGATAATGTCCTAAGCATCACGCTTTTTCTACACCAAGATTCCTTTTTCAAACAAAAATATCGTCGATAAAGATGAGTCGCTTTAAGCGAGGATTCTAAGTCTCGGATCCAGCATCCTGTATGTCGGATTCAGTCTTTGAGTAACTGATGATGTCAGGTATGCTCGGGCACAGTACACACCATCTGCAGTAGCAGAATCCAAGATGCGCAATCCTGGTTTGGAAAAATCTATTGGGGCCAATATCAGTCCGCCCATTGAGTCTTTGATGAGTTTGTGCTGTTCTCGGAGGCGTTGTAATTCGTCCGGGTTATGCTCGAGAAAATATTCCTCTTTCTCAAGAGAACGAGCCATTGAGCAAAGTGCAGTAACGCTTTAGATTATTGTCAGCTTATGTGATAGTGAAAGGATTTAGGATAGAGATATTTGAGTAAGATTGGGTATCCCTCTTGAACACTCGTACATCAATTACGAATGTACAATACCAAATACTTTACATACCTTGAACGTTGTACAGTGCTTCATGTCACCTGACTAACTCCATCGGACAGCGAAGCGGGCCGAAGATATATGCGCGTATGATTTGAGGCATTTCAAGGCTCCAGGCAGCGCCGTGTTGCAATTGAATCTTGTTTAACAAAGGCACGGGACGAACAGCTGAGAAACTTCTCAAGGAAATCCCAGGCAGGTTAGTACAAAAGTCAACTACCCCGAGTTCGAGCTTGCCATCTTCCACATATCTCTCCCTACCATATTTTGGTAGACGGAGCTGGATCTACAAAGCCTCACCATGACCGCCACCAAAGACTCTACCCAGATGGCTCCTTTCGCCCCAAAACAGATGATGCCCCGGAGTCCTGGTCTCCTGGAAGCATTAGTGGGCGATGTGACCGAACAAGTAGCTGCTCATCTCCTCACTCTAATCCCTAACATTCCAACCAAATCGGTCATCCATGATAATGCATGCGGCACCGGTCAAGTGTCCGAAGCTATCATGTCGAACCATCCTAACTCCATCACTATCAATGCAACCGATGTCATGCCCATGTTTGCGCAGGCTTGTACCGGTAAAGCAGCTAAGAATGGTTGGCCGCTCAAGGCTGCCGTCATGGACGCTCAAAAGCTCACTTTCCCGGACAGCACCTTCACCCATTCGTTCATGAATATGGCACTCTTCTCTATCCCAGACGCCATCTCCACTGTCGAGCATGTTCATCGTACTCTCCAGTCCGGCGGCATCGCATTTATTACCACATGGGCCGTGGAGTCGCAAGGACACGCTGTAAAGGCTGGACATGATACAACAAGGGGAGGTGCAGATTGCGTGGAGCTATCTTGGAAGGCCATCGAGTGGATGGGCGAAGGAGGACGAAGAGAAGTGGGACCAGGCAGTCGCTGCGGTCAAGAATGCATTGGAGAAGGACAAAAACTTTGAACCGTTGCAGTCGGGTGAGAGCCGGGTCAGGATGGTTGCAAATGTTGCTGTTGCTACGAAGTAAGGGAATGATTAGGGAATGACAGTGCTTCTGGACTTGGAAGAATACGTCTCTGCTCATGGCTATTTAGACATACGAAGTCCACTTCTCAAACATGCCTGCACCATTGCGATCAGTGATTCAACAACGTTTAAGCTTAATTGACTTAGGACACTGTATTTCTCTTCAGTTACTAAGGAAATGAGTGCACTTTACCATGCCCGAGGCTTCTAAAAGCTAAAAGCCTTGGCTAGGTCAGAACGACACCGGAGACTCACTTCCTAGTATTCTGTCGAGGTCTTCACTCGCCATGCCTAGTTTGCCTCAGTTCTCAGACGTGCCAACGTCGCTAAGCCCCTTCGGGTTAGCGCCCTCGCTAAGCACCTTCGGGTTAGCGCTCTGCTGACTTCGCAGCATACGAGCGACACGTCTGAGTGCAAACCTCTGTAAGATAGATTGATCTGCGTTAATTTAGTGACAGCTCGCACAATCTGTCTCGTTAACTTTTGCAAGTCACAACATTCTTGTTTGTGACGCAATCATCAATGCACAACATGTATGTCATGATGTCAGATCATCAACTCGATTTAAAACATAGATCGTCGATGTCTTAAATAATCTCGATTCATTGAATCTGTTTTGCAGTTCAATGAATCAAGTCATCAATCTAATCATCATCATCTTAATTTAGTCTCAGCAATTCTGTTAGGGGCCAGCATAGAGCGAGTCATATGGGTGTAATGTAACGAGTATATAAATGCTAAGGAAGGAAAGTATCTAGAAGGGAAGAGCCGGCTATCTATATGACTCAGGAGAACATAAGCT
>JAABUI010000165.1_pt1 | contig 92170 bp, 94 predicted proteins | sample 5559111 | NCBI WGS metagenome assembly JAABUI01 (sample SAMN10711870, study PRJNA513365) | rock metagenome | isolation source: Antarctica rocks | place: Antarctica: Victoria Land, Buttleship Promontory | reverse complement strand
TCCTTCCTGCAGCGGGCTGGACATTGCTTAAGCGTTGCCGGGCTTGTTCAGGTATAGCTGGCTTACGCCCTCATACCATTAATCAGGCTTTTTGCTAATGCAATGTCCAGCCCGCTGCAGGAAGGACTGTAGTAGGGCATTAAAGGGACTCGATTCAATAATGCGCCAAGAGGAGATCATTGCTGTTCGTCTTTGGTCGTGTTACTCTTTGATTTGGAGTTAGTAACAAGGAGAAGAGTAACTGCTACTATATTATAACCAAGCATCTGCAGCTTCTATAAGACTTCTGTCATCTTATTGCCTAGCCTGCACGCTTACATTCTTATTATGGAAAGAATCTCACCGACAGTTCATCTCACTGTTCTCACGTGCGTTCTCGTTGTCAATCTGCCAATATTTCCTCTGCTGTACCGGCAGTCACTTCGCTTGCATTCGATCTTTGAGCTGTGCCGTCAACCACAGACATGGATTATGATCTCGAACTTCACGTTTGTCTTTCCGCTGGTCATTTTACTTGCTCTGGTTGTTTCGAAGACGATTCCACTGGACAACGGTAACTTCGAGTTCTGCGTTCGCCACAGCAACTGACTCGATTGAAAAGATACACAATTTTGGCTTGCTATTGACCTCCTTCTTCGTTTATCCATCACCTGCGCAACTATCTCAGAGGTATGTCTTCATAGGAACGGATCAAATCAAACGCTTATTGTTGATAGTAGTTCTTATACCTGTGGAACATTTTTAAACTTGCCTCCAACACGGGTCCTGGATGGTTCTGGCGTCGTACAGGTCCTGCTGCCACCTTAGGTCTTATCCTTTTGAAGTTTGTGCCTTTGATTGAGTACGGCCGTGCTATCACTACAGAGCCAACATCTGCTAACTACAAGTGCAGCTGGCGAGACGAGGCATTACATTTCTGGACTGTTTTCGGTGCAATCATTGTCGAATTTATGCTCTTCGGCTCCGTTTACTTGTGGACCCTAATCAAATCTAAAACGAAATCAAAATGGAGAAATGGCCTTGCTGGATGCTTTATACTTTGTTTTGTAGTCGTGCTCTTGGCATCGATATGTTTGAGGGTGGGGCGGAAGCGGCTCTTTCGGCGTCTACTTCTTGAGGTTAGCAAGTATTAGAAGCCCATGATGGAAAGGCAGTGCTAATAAGAAAAGATCTTATCATTCCTCATCAACACGCTTTATTCGCTACGTATCATTTGCGTTGAGATCATCCTTGCTACTCGAGCTCACAAGGAGAATCGTAAAAGAATATCGGACGAAGCTTTGAACGATTCAGTGGGTACTCTCAATCGTAACGCTGGTCCGGACTGCAGAAGACCATCTACATCAACATCAAGGAATCAGTTGACCAGTGACACGGACAACGCTACGGAGCTTTACGCCGCGTATTTTCGGATGACAATGGAAGAGGGAAAGATTATCCGTGCCGATACTGAAGTCGGCAATGGCTGCGTAGAAGAGAATGTCAACAGGCTCTCTGGTGAGATATCAATTGCTTTTCATCACTGCCGCGCTATTGCAATTTCCGTTCTAATGTTGATCTTGCAGCGGTGGCGATATGCCAGGGCTGGAGGTCGAAGTCAGCTGGTTGAGGATGCTTTGTAATCTCTATAACACTCACAATCCACAACGTGAGGTAATCTAATCTGGGTGGAATTATGGCTGGCGAAGATTTGTGGCGTCGAGAGGACAACCTTGTAATTCAATAGCCAACCATTACTTACTAATCAAAATCGGAAGGGGTTAGCACTTGGTGGGCTTGAATGGTTTGTCTATCGAGCAATCTTTGTACCGCAATTAGAGAAATAGAAATGATCTGCGAGTCGGCCAGACGCCCTTCAGTCTGATTTACTACAAGGTTTTGGTTTGTCGCTGACGTGGCTAGAGGTGTGAAGCTCTGTTCAAGTCGAGACCCCGTTGCGTTTGAGCTTCCTTAACACCGCTGTAGCCATGGATATAAAAGACAAAGTCCTAGCCCGAACAACAGGGAAATTGATAGTGGAAGACATTCCACTGCTGCTTCCAGGCATTCAAGTCAGCCATATTATCAACCATTTCTTCTCTCGCATTTTGACGACTGTCTATTGAGAGACTCTTATTCAGCATCTCAACCCACCTCTCTTCAGTGTGGGCTCTACACTATCTGGAGGAACGGAGGATCGGGTGCCAGAACCTTTAGGCAACTACCGTGACATCGATCTTGGCTGTTTTTTATTGAGTTAGTATGTGTGAAGGCAAGTGCCAAAGCAACCTTGCTGACGAATGAAAGCATCGAACACCAGGCAAAAGATCGCCGCAATGTCCGAACTTGAGATTCTCAAGAATACCCCGCGGAAACGAGCAAGCACGGGTGCTATCAGAGAAGGCGAAGAGAGTCGCAAGAAAGCCTGTGGGACGATAGAGAAAGGGGCCATACACGACGAGATAGCGAAAGTTGCGCTCGAAGCATACACGTATCATCAAAGAAGGTCACAACAGGACAAAACGTTTATCGAAAGAAAGCCACGCCAAAGGGTGCGACTACTATCCTACGACCAGGAGTGCTGCGCTTGTGAGGATAAGGTTAGGTTTCGTACAAATGGAGTCTGCGACCCATGTGAGCACCGGCGGTGTGTAGAATGCTTAGCACGGTAATTGGAGAACATAGATGAGAGGAGGATAGGGGAGAGGACAAGCAGCGGAGGGAAGACGAAGAGGCTCGTTGGCGAAGGAAGTGGTATAGCTCTTAGAGGTTTCTCCTCGGCACGCAATTGACTGCATGTCGTACTAAACTCTCGCATCCTTGCTCCGAAAAGCGCTTAGGCAACCACCCTGTAACCTCTAAGTGAATAACCAATTCACACCAATAGGTGGAACATCCATGGAGGAAATTCTTGGGAACAGGCTTGTGTGAGGCCCTGGTCTTCTCCGAAATAAGCAGTATCAGACGTATATTAGCACCTTTTACCGTATTCCAAATAGGCAGCCCAGAATGTGGATCCACCTGCAAGGAGATGACGCGTCGAGTGAGCACTCCCTGATTTCTATGGTCAGTAATCTACAATTTCCCGGGCATTTCCAGTTCAGACCTTCACGGGTTCTGTCTTCCTAAACAAGATAACCTCAGACCGGGTAACAGATCATGTGGAGATCGAGCAGACGAGATTCTGCTTGACAACTTGGAGCCAGAGACTAAGGACTTGGCGCTTCTTGAGTCGATACAATACGTTCGCAAGCACTAAGAAGCTGCTTATGTTCAGGACGGAGAAACCACGTATCCGGGTATTCCGGAGGGTTGAGCCGGCTCACCTCCCTTGAGCAGGCAGCCTGCGTCTGAAGTAGCGTCAAGATTGACTTGCAGGGGAGATCATCCAGGTAGATAGGCTTGTTTTGAGCCATCGAGTTGTACCTGAATGTGATGCATGCATCACCTCACCTGAATTCGAAAGGGGCTTAACAGACTGAGCAAGTGCCGAGATATTAGACCGATAGCTCAAAGTCCCAGACTTTGAGTTCATTTTAAATTTGACGCGCCGACTCTCCAGTCATACATGCGGGCAACCCTAACAGAGAGTTATTCCTGAGTATAAAAAGACTGAAGTCCACATTATGACCTCTCTGTCAGACAACCTTCTTCATCGACGAAGCAAGCAACCCTTCCGACCAGGACAATGGCCAAGAACCCAACAGCCACCCAAGCCATAATCGAAGCTATTCAGAATGGAGACCCCCAAAATGTCGAAAGCGTTCTGGCCGATGTCGACAATGACAAATCTGTTTCCGAAGGCTTTCTTGAAATATCCGGTGACGATGGATTGACACCATTCCTTCTCGCGGCACGCAACGGTGAGGCAGACATAATGTGGACATTGAAAAAGGCAGGGGCACAGCACCAAGCCTTGGACCCACGCGGAGTGACCGCCATGCATCTCGCCGCAGGAGGGGCTCATCTTGAGGTGATCAAGCAGCTTTTGGAGATGGGTACTATAACGGATTGGCCCCCGAACAATTCAAACGATTCCGTCCTCCACCTTGGGGCGGCGTTTGAGGACCAGGCACCATCACCGACAGCAGCTTTAGGGTGCGCCCGGTTGTTGACAGGGTTCTTTGCACATCATCTCGACTTGAGCAACAAGAACGGCCAAACGCCTCTCCATGTTGCAGCAGAGTGCCAATCACCGCAGTGGACGATGGCACTTCTGGAGCGCGACGCTAATATAAATGCCATTGATTCCAACGGTGACACTCCAATTCATCTTGCGGTGAAAGTTGATAGTGAGCCTGGAAGAAAGTGTGTTGCAATGTTGTTGGAAAAGGGAGCTTGTCTAGCCATTTCGAACCATTCTGGCCAACGGCCTTTCCACATTGCAAGTAACGAGCTACTTCAGAAGGAGCTGGAAAAGAGATGGAAAGGGATTGCGCAAGACCTTTAGAGTTTGCCATTATAGTCGGGCATTCTGTCTGCTAGGTGCTACAGAGGCTCACCACTGAGGTCTTTGCTGCTTCTCAAAACTTGTCAACCGAGCACCCACATGGGAAGGTCTGGATTTCATCAAAATAGAGGCTTCAATATATTCGATTAGTGTCAAAAATGCCGTTACAATCAATACAGATGCCAGCATAATGTGTAGCACCCCAATTGAACATCATGAACTTGATGCTATCTCAAACTGAATATTTTCTTGTTGCTAGAAAGGTAGTTCTATTATCTACTACCTTAAGTATCGTTGTATCCGAAAGTCCGGTTCAGTTTTCGGGTTTTAGCGAATTTGGTGAGGAAAACACACCGAATTTGGTGCAAATAGAGCAAATACCTAGATACCATCCCCACACCCCCAAAACATCCCCAAGCTTCATTTTTGAAGCTACCGTTGTATGCCGTTTCTTAGGATTTGTCGAGAGCCTCGCCAACATTAGTAGTAAATCTCACTGCCCCCTCCCCCCCGTGCTATATGTAGTAGATTCAATGCTCCATATGTAGTATATCAGATACTCCATATGCGACCTATCCAGTGCTCCATATGTGACCTACCCAGTGCTCCATATGTAGTACATCCGATGCTTCATATGTGACCCATCCAGTGCCCCATATGCGGCCTATTCAGTTGACCTACCCAGTGCTTCATATGTGGCCTATTCAGTGCTCCATATGTAGTATTTCCAGTGCTCCATATGTGACCTATTCAGTGCTCCATATGTGGTCTATCGGAAGCCAATGAGAAAGCCAGTGGGGAAGCCAGTGGGGAAGTCAATGAGAAAGTTAATGGGGAAGTTAATGTATGTAGCATAGATATCCCCCATGGGTCGGCCTAACCGATGTCACAAGGGTGTATGAATTTAAAAAAAAAAAAAAAAAGGTTAAATAATAATAATAATTCAGGCCAGCGATGAAACTCACCTGTACGACGCGGTGCTGGCTACGAACCTACTGTCTAGCTACAGTAGAGCCTAGAGGTTATCAAAAGTTTGAATGACATCGAGGCGCTGCTTGATGGTGAAGCGCTGTGCGTTGGCCGACCTCAATGCGCATGCTACAAGCAATCTGCACGCAGATGAGGAAGTCAAATAGAACGCAGAACTACGAGGGGAATCGCTCATGAAAACCATCCGATTCAGTACCTCGTCGCTGCGTTCGCGGCAGCGAGAACTGGGACAGGACGCCCTCGCGTTTGGCCTGTTGGGGGTGATTAGCAGGAAGAACTCGGATCACGGACATCCTTTAGACCTACGTGCTAACTACGTATAGGCCTCGTTAAATCTGCGTGCCTGTTACTACGACACGGGCAACTCACGAGCCTCGTTAAGTTCGACACGGGCAAACTCGAGAGCCTCGTTAATACCGTTTAACAGACGTTCAGACACGGGCATTCTATACGTAGGCGATACGCTGGCGAAAAGACTTCGTTAAGAGAAGAGGGACACAAGCGGGTTAGTAGAGAATTGATCGGACTACGCTGCCTGGTTAGGAGTGTAGCAGACGAACATCTCTGCAAGACACGGTCGGTCTGCACGAGGGAGACCTCTACAGATAACGCGAAACAGGTGAGCCGCACGCTTTACAAGCGGAGCGAGCGCCTGCGGGGCGTGGTATACAATGACGGCGACTGTCGGCCTCGAGAACCTCACCCCTTCACTGGGCTCTGACTCTCGGATGCCTTGGTGGTAGGGTCAACCCCTAGCCAAAGACACCGTCTGTATAGCCCGAGAGAACAGTAGCGCGTGCCGATGTGGTTAGAGAAGGAATCGACTGCGATACGCATGCGTATCGCTGGCGAAACGCCTGCGACTCATGCTTAAGGAGTAAACTGCCGGAATCTGGGCAGCGAGAGGTCTTGTCCGCCTTGAACTGTGAACCTGCTGCGAGGAAAACTCTCTGAGTGACCCCTCGGGCCTAAGGGGGAAACCAGCATAGGGGTCGTGCCTTATGTATGTTGCATGCAACGTATGCAACATATTTCCGGTAGAGAGAACTGTCGGGCAAGGAACGTAGGCTAGGAACCCTTCAAAACATGGCGCTTCGTCACGTTGCAGGCGCATTCAAAAAAGTAAACACCGAAACGCTGGAAGCCGAGACGTACACATGCCCGCTACATATTCACCTGAACAAGCTACAGGACCAGGCTACACTACGCAGCCGAGTCAACGGCAGAACAAGGGAGAATAGGCGGGCATGCGAACTCATTCGCGCCCGACTGACAGAAGCTAACCGTCTCACCCCTCGCTCTCCTGCCACCAAGAAAGTAACACTCCTCGATGCTTCTATTCGTGAAGGCGCAAAGATACAACCTAGACACAGGCGACTCGACCCTCTGACGACGGCCCCAACAAGTGACCGCGCTGCAATAGCACTACATCACAGAAGTCAATGGAATCAACGATGGGAAAACTACAAGAGATGCATCGCAGACACAAATGCAACTTCGGCACAAAGGTCTCATCTATCTAACAAGACAGTAAAGATGCGTGATGACCTTCAGAAGGTCGAAAGCACTCTCGCAACTCACATCAGGATCGAACGCATAGGTCTGAATGTCTACCTGCACTCAAGAAACGTTCCGAGCACGGATAGCTCGCGATGCGGCTGCGGAAGGAGCCATCAGACAGCCAAGCATGTTCTCATGCACTGTCCGAACTGAATACACCTTCGGTCAAGAATGCTACGAGACGCCGACGTCACGGACTACCGGATAATCGTCTCGACCACGAAGGGGCTCAAGGCGACGACAAGAATGATGATGAAACAGAACTTCTGGAACAGTTTAGAGTGGCAAGGACGCTCATTCTCTAATGTGCGGTCATCGCGAACAAATTTGATACATAGTCTCAATCTTATCGTTTCGGCTACGTGAAGCAGCCGTATAGATAGCGAGTGGTTTTCTACCCCAGAGGGTTTTGTCCACTTGACACATAGCATAGAGTTCCCCCATGGTTCGGCCTAACCGATGTCACAAGGGTGTATGAATTTATCGCATCACTCTCGCAGCGAGCCCGAGCGGCTCTCTCTCAGTAGCTTTCACGAGAAGCTGGATGGCTTCGAAGGGCTTTCAATTCTGATCGAGAACGCAAAAGCGGCCATGGGAATCTTGACGCATGGCAGAGCTTTCTCGAAAGACCTACTTCGTGTTGAGGTCTCGGGTCCCGATCGGCCTCATTTGACCATTGTGGACTTGCCTGGGCTCATCCATTCCGAAACGAGACAGCAATCTGCTTCCAACGTCGAGCTGGTACAAGATGTTGTTCAGTCCTACATGAAGGAACCAAGAAGTATCATTCTCGCGGTGGTCTCGGCGAAGAACGACTATGCGAACCAGATCGTGTTGAAACTTGCCCGTGCAGCTGATAAGAAGGGTGTTCGGACGCTGGGCGTCATTACGAAGCCTGACACCTTGGTTGCAGGCTCTAAGAGTGAAGCCATGTACGTCTCCCTCGCGAGAAACCAGGACGTGAAGTTTCGTCTTGGATGGCACGTATTGAGAAATCTGGATTCCGAAACGGGAGAGTGGTCGTTGGCCGATCGGGTTGTTGAAGAAGAGAAATTCTTCTCACAAGGGATATGGGAAGAACTGTCTCGATCGCTCTTAGGCGTCGACACATTACAAGATAGGCTCAGCAAGGTCTTACTCAAACAAATCGCTGCCGAGCTACCCAGCCTGATTGATGAGATTGAAATCAAGTCCAATGATTGCCGCAGTCGATTGGATAAGCTTGAAGAGCCTCGAGCTACCTCGGCCGAACAACAGCTCTATCTACTCCACATTAGTCAATCGTTCCAGTCTCTGGTCAAAGCTGCGGTGAATGGCACATATAACGATCCCTTTTTTGACGACGCCAAGTCTGAACCCGGCTATCAAAAGCGCATACGGGCCGTGATGCAGAACCTCAACTAGACTTCGCAGAACGTATCGCCAGACGAGGCCACCGTCGCGAGATCACCGATTCGGGGAACACAGATCACATCTCCGGGGGTGTTGTTCCTATCACCAGGGATGGATTCATTAGCCATATACGACACCTGATGCGAAGGACCAGGGGTCGAGAGTTGCCAGGAAATTACAATCCTATGATCGTGGCGGATTTATTTCTGGAGCAATCAAGTCCATGGGAAGCGATCACCCGAAGTCACATCGACCAGGTCTGGAAAGCTGCCAAGGAATTCCTCAGTCTTGCAGCCACGTACGTCGCTGACGCGACAACCTCTAAAGCACTGTTTCAAAAGATCTTTGAGCCTGCTTTGAATCAGCTCTTGGAAACCTTGGATGCAAAGACCACCGATCTGCTAACATCGCATCAAAAAAGCCATCCGATCACCTACAACCATTACTTCACCGAGACTCTCCAGAAGGTCCGCAGCGAACGCAGCAAGAATGAATACTTCAGGATCCTGAAAGATTTTTTCGGCCTCTCTTCCCTCGAACCACCCACCTACATCAATCAAACCAAGGACCTCCGCCCGCTCGTTACTGCTCTCGTGCAACACACAGAACCGGACATGAACCGCTTTGCCTGTTCCGAAGCTTTGGATTGTATGGAGGCTTATTACAAGGTCGCCTATCCTCTATTCCATGCCTCCACTTCCATCATCTCCATCGCTAACCCTCTCATGTGCTCGTATAGGTTGCCTTGAAACGTTTCATCGACGACATCGCTATTGAAGTCATCGAAGCCAAGCTCATCTCCCCGCTCAGCAGTATTTTCTCTCCCGTAGCTGTCTCCGCCATACCCGATGAGCTTGTGACCTGCATCGCTGGCGAATCCGAGGAGAACCGTGGCCAGCGCGAACAATTGACCAAACAGCTCGATGTCCTTATAAAAGGGTCTGATACCTGCAAGCGCTTCATCGGCGTTCGACTCCTTGGTAAGTCAGGCAACTGGCTTGTTTCCCTTCTCAATAGTCGCTCATGTATCAGATAGATGCAGATGATGACACGATTCAATCGGACCCCCAATTCAACAATGGCTCTGTAAGCCACGAGTTTAGCGACTCCGATGAGGTGTCTAATGATTCACTCCAGGAAGATGCTAGATCGCTAACTGATAGATCTGTTGGCCGCAGAAGCCTACCTTCTGAAGGGTTCGAGACCTTAAGCATAGACGAAATCCCTGCCACAGAAGTCATTGTGATGCCCGAAGCTCACGCTATCGAACTTCCAGAGGAGGAATCGGGCTTTTCTCACAAGAAGTCTAAGAAGGCTAGGAAGTCACAAATTTCTGCGAAACGGGCTCTATTTGAATAATGATTCTTGATTCGATACGCCCTAAAGGGGACGGTATGGTATATGGCTACACATTAGAATATGGAATCTATTTAAGCTTGTTCAAGTCTCAGTAATGTGAGAGTGTTGATACACGCTATACTCTGCAATAATGCAATCTAGCAACGATGGAAGAATTGTAAACGATGCGCGTTAACTCAATGCAACTTGGACACTTACAAGAAAGACAGGATCGGAAAGCCACAACATGCAACTCATCCGAGGAATCTGTCTTTATCTAAGACCGAGTGTGGGGCTGGTTCCGAAGACAAGTACTAATATGTCTCTGAACTTTCTGCTCCGCTTCTGGATCGTCTCTATTCTATCTTGCGTCCCCCCCTCCCGGCTTCATTTCTGGTCCCGGGGAAATGCTAAATCTCATCAGACATGTAGATCCCGTGAACCGTCGCCGCATGATTCTTAGAATGCATCATGCTGTCAAGCGTGACTGCGGTACATTCAGGATGAGGGAAAGGACAGGGTTCGCCGGACTCAAAAGGGTGACAGCGGTCGAAGTGCCGCTGCAACGAATATTTACTGCCAAGGTTCTGAAATCGCTCCTCCAACAGCAGGGCTATAACACCCAGACGATAAAGGCACTGATAGGGTTTGCATCTCAAAGGCAAGAAATCAGAGATCGGGGAGTCCGACTCGCTTTAGGGTGAGCCGAGGGTGAGTTGCCCTCAACTGTGTGCCTGGGCCCCCCGTAGCAGTGCAGGGGGCGCAGCACGCCTGAAACTGTTGCCTTGACGGCGGAAGCATCCTTGCATTAACATTGCGACCCGCGGCTTGGAGGTAGCAGCGTAGAAAAGGGTCCAGCTGGCTTTATAGAAGTAAGAACAACGATCTTTGTTATCGAAGAGGGTTAGCCGAATCGCCTATCATGCGCGCTTAAACAGCATCTATGTATGATGGTGAGGCAGGCAGAGCTCAAGTGCTTGCCTCATTTTTGTTCTAGTTCATCTTTGGTTTGTGCGAAGCGATTCTTCATTTCCTCCGTTGCAATTTCAGTCGTTTGAACGGGCCTTCAGTCTTCTGACATCTTCGAGTGCGTTAGAGTTCACTTCGAAATCAACATATGTCTTTACGCTTATATACATTGATCTCATGGAGTACATTGACGTGCTCGTTTACCCCCAGGACTCTGAACCCGATCTAGAGTAAGTATTCCTTGACTTTGACCTTCAGGCGCAGAGTTACTAATAATATGCACAGCATTGTATTTGTCCATGGACTCAACCCCAAGGGCGATTCAGAGCACGCGCGCAAGACATGAACCCACGACAATGGCACATTCTGGCCGACAGAACTCCTCCCTGAGCTCTTGCCGACCGCACGAGTCCTTCTTTTCGCCTACAACTCAAGTGTTCTTAGCAATGCCTCCAACATTTCAGTCGTCGGCCATGCACAGTCGTTGCTGAACGATGTTAAAAACAGACGGTTGGAAGCGACGGAGATTCATCGGCCCCTTATATTTGTCGCGCACTCGCTGGGAGGCTTGCTTGTTAAGCAAGCCTTGATCGAAGCGAGACTCAATGAGCGGAAATATGGTTGTTTGAAGGCGTCGACATATGGGCTGGTTTTCTTTGCTACACCGCATGCTGGTGGAGATAGGTATGTGCTTTGAGGAGTCGATTCCTTTTTCGAGTACTCCTTAGGGTCTTACATCTGCCCGGCCTCACGTTGCGGTACGGCTCGGGTGTGCTAACATCAAGAACTGCAACAGGGCTGGTGTTGCAAATGTTGCTTCTAAAGTGTGCAGCATATTGACACGCGAGCCATCAAATTCTCTGCTCGCCACACTGGAGAAGAGTTCGCTCCTAAACGAGATCTCGTCCGATCAATTCGCCCACCAGGTGAACGATTATGAGATACTCACCTTTTATGAGACTCGGACGATGAATGTGAAGGTCGACAAGCGCAAGGTTCACAAATCACCAACATGGTGTGTGATTCCACTGGTTCATCTTCAGGTCCTAGCTAAATGATAGCAGTACATCGTCGACCGCAACGCAGCTAAATTAGGATTCGATCCACTCCCTCTTGACTGCAATCACTCGGAAATCTGCAAATTTTCTGGGAAGAAAGATCGCGTGTGGGAGAGGGTGGGCCCAAATTCGAAGACCATGGGGGCGAATGCACGGAAAAACAAGGTCAATTGTAGCCATGCTTCACCACAACCTTGTACGTGATGCTCTGCCCGGTATGAGACAAGTGGAAGAGGTATTTCCGGACAGATTGTGGGGGTTATGGGCCGTTCGACTCTATGGCGCTGTACATCGCGCTAGCTATCCTGAAAAAGAATCAATAACACAAGTCAGAATGATGTGTGCAGTCATCGAGCTGCGCCAACCTCACGTCACGCCTACCTCGCACCTGGCCATCCGTCAACAGGTGACAGACCATGACATCGGACTCAGTTTTCAAGTGCAATTTGGTCTCACCGGTCTACCCGTTTCTGGCAACTTCGTCGATCGAGATGCAGAGATGACGCAGATGGGACTTTCGCTGCTATCCCCAACCTCGCGGCATGGACGAAAGATCCACGTCCTCCACGGTCTCGATGATATCGGCAAAACCCAGCTGGCCATTGCATATGCCCGGAAACACCAAGAGACTTATAGTGCAATCCTATGACTTAATGGTAACAGCAAAGACACGCTCCTGCAGAGCTTGGCGGGTTTTGCAACACATGCAGGTATCGACCATATATCGAAGTCGACCGTCAAGATCACCAGACATAGCGAAGAAACAGCGAAGAGCGCGGACGCTGTTCTCTTTCAAAGGAAACCGTCGATGGCTCGTCATCTTTGACAACGTCGATCGAGACTACCATGCAGATGTCGAAGACTCTCAGGCTTACGATCTTGAGTTCTTCTTCCCAGCTGCCGACCACGGCTCTATCCTGATTATCACACGCCTTCCATATCTTGAAGAATTCGGCGCAGCGACACAAGTCACGAGGGTCTACGGGAACCAAGCCCTCCAGATTCTCATAAATAGTCTGACTCATCGATGATCAGACATGAACAGCCTCGTGACGAGGCCTGAAGGGCTTCCGTTAGCCATCGTTCAGGCCGGTCGATACATGCGTGAGACCGGAACGAGTTTTCAGATGTACCTACGACTATACAACACGTCGTGGTCAGAACTCAGGCAGACGTACGTGATTATCCGAATGGGAGCGTTCAGACGACCTGAAGCATCTCGTACGAACACGTCAAGCAGTCGAACCCAACAGCGGCGAAGCTTCCTCAGCTTTGGGCGTACCTCGACCATCAAGATGTCTGGTTCGACCTGCTGAAACGTGGCAGCCGAGGCTCCAAAGACTCGGTGTGGTTCCAAGATATCGTGCAGAGTGAGATTAGTTTCAGGAGGGTCGTCAAGATGTTACTGGTTTACTCGTTAGTTGAACCACATCTGAATATCGAGAGCTACTCGATACATCCGATGGTCCAGGATTGGTGTGTGGAGTCCATCAGTAGAGGCAAGCATGATCTGATGATGCTGGCTCTTACTATTGTTGGATATGCTTTGCCAACATGGTCAGAGCCGGAGTATTGGGTGACGCAGCGGCGCTTACTTCCGCATGCGAGCCGATGTGTACAGCAACTTTCTGGTGCCAATGTTGCCGATGTCGATGAGAATCAAGATTCTTATCATGCTTTCCATAATTTAGGCGATCTTTATGCTGATCAGGGCAAGCTGATAGAGGCGAAGAAGATGTATCAGCGGGCACTGGATGGAAAGGCGAAAGCATGGGACCCCGAGCATACATCGACACTCGACATCGTCAACAACTCGGGTAATCTTTATAAAAATCAGGACAAGCTGATAGAGGCAGAGAAGATGTATCAGCGGGCACTGGAAGGATATGAGAGGCTTAGAGGCCCAACCCATCCATCAACGAAGGTAATTCGTCGCAATCTAAGCACATGAGAAATGAAGCACCATAGGTCTCTCCACACACTGTGTTCAATTGCCTAAGAAGGGTCATGATCAGCAGGAGTGTTGTTGATGCATCCTCGGCCTCTGATACTTCCGCCATCATCTATATTAGTTGTCTGCAGCAGCCCAAAATGTCAAGCAGAAACAGTCATATCTCCGGGGCTTCGCAAACGCATATTCATGGAATGGGCAAGAATGTATAAGAGACCAGAATACATTGCCGCATTCTGACGTTTTCTTCTTCCTCCAAATTTGAAATGGTTTCAATGAGCTATGGTTCTCTCCGTCTGTCTCTTTACCTCTCTGATCTTCTTCGTCATCAAGTTAAGAACTAGGCTTGATACATATGCAATCTCCGTCGTTGGCTCGGCACGTTATCTGCCGGGCGTTGACGAGAGGAAGCTATCGTAGAATGAAGGAATACATAAATGAAGCGTAACGTCTGGGCCATTACAACCTAAGTTGCGTAGCACCTATTGCCGACCCTTGACTACATGAGCCGGTCTGCCCCATTTGCTTCCGCGCTGTGTTCGATCTTGTGCCTCGAACTCTCGTAACAGATGCTGGACGCTTCCCAGCTCACTTCTGCGCAGCCATATGTTTCAGCGTATTTGTATTTGTAACAACTCTTGATCTGTTTCTTACCAAGTCTCCTTGCGATTTTCTATTCCTCCCCTTCATCATATATTTAACCCCTTGATCTCAGGGTCGACGACCGCTATTCGTCTTAATTTAGATCATCTCTGCAGCGTCTTGACTGACGTCGTCGCTCAATTTGGTCGGGTACGCTTCTAGTTTTGAAAGATACTGATAGAGAAGATTTCGTTCAATCTAGGCGAAGAGTTGAAGTCAGAGATTTATGCAGAAAGACAGAAAACCGTACCTGAGGGTTGTCCTGTCTAAAGAAGACGCCATGAATGTCTTGCAGGACGATTCTTAGAATGTCTCGCAATTTTTCCGAGTTGATGTTAACAAAGAACATCGAATCCGAAGTCTTTCTGTCTAGTGTCTCTCAGCGATCAAGTTTCTTGATCACATTGCTCTACTTACCGATTCATGCGCGAGCGACAAAGACATTAGCTTGACCACATAAGCTTGCAATGAGGGGAAATATCGATCGGCAACAGTTTTATACTCCAGCCTCGAACTCGAAGCATTCGAGAGGAGCCGAGTCACATGATAGTAGTTTCTTGCGTGTTTGAAACAGCAGAAGGCCATGCAACTGACCAAACGTGATGCCGACCAAAGCTTTTTAATGTAGGGAGGGCCTTTCATTATGGCCGCTCATTAGGTGGTGACCTCTGAAAAAATCTGAATGACTAACCTGCGCGCGAAGTGCATGCGGTCGACGTATGAATCTTTGGTCATGAATGCTTTGAAGAACAACATTGGAATAAATAGCGTCAAGGACCCATGGTGTAAAATACTTTCGGTATAGACATCTACTCATGGAAAAATCAACAATACACGTCTTGTATCACAGAACAGTGAGATTGCTGATATTTTTAAAGAAATCGAGGAGGGTTTCAAGAATAGCGGTAACGGAAAGACTGTAGACAGTGACGAGAAACTTTTCAATCGCGCAAGCAAAGAAATGAGGGAATGGACAATAGTCGTTCAATCTATCGAAGTATAGTTGATGTTTGCTAATATTAAAAGATCTAGCAATACATTAAACAAGAAAACAAAAGATATCGACAATCTAACGTCGATGTAAACAAAAACAGTAATACTTCGGGGAACAGAGCAATACGACGCATCAACGATAGCAGAAAGATAAGGAATAAGCCAAGCTCGATAGCGGATCGAAGCGCTTGAGAGGATAGAGTGATTGAAAAACGTACGATAATCTCTGAAGGAATTAGAGACGGAATCTGTCCGTGACGAGTGATGGCTAAGTTGGTGTTTTGTGCACCAGTTCTGCATGATTCTGCAAGTGCATTTTGCCTTTCAAGGTAGCTTTGCACCTGGGATGCGAACACGCAATCGGCTGATGGTCCGGATGGTGGCGGAGATGCTTACGATGGAAATGCTTCTTCAGGTCGTCGCGGCTGGCAAAAGTCTTCAGGCGATCAGCTGCTGATAGCTCTTCATTGCCGAGGCAGAAGATGCATTGGGTGGCTTTGCATTCAACTGGAAGGGTTTCTGACAGATTCGGCGGCAGAGATCGACGGTGAGGTCTGCTCCTCTTTGACTTTAATGTCCCCTTTGTGACGACGGAAGCCTTAGCTTTCCTGCTTCTTGCAGAGTGCGATCAACGCATTGGTAGCTGCTGCCCGCCGTTGGCACTTCTCTTCGGTAGATGATGTGGCGAAGGTGAAGATCGCGTCGATAGCCTGGACCCTTTCCGCGAAAACGTATTCTGCTGCCTGAAGACTTTCCTCTTCTGCGACCGGTAATCCCTTCAGTTGACGTTTGACTCGGGTTTTGACGTGTGTTTAAGGCGTTGATAGCCTTCTGGATTCGATGCTCAATAGCTACGTAGGTAGAAGTCATGACGTTGAATATTGATCGATTTTTGAAGGTTGTTGGTTTAATATGGTGGAATTTTGGTTAGGTGGCCGATTTAGTTCCATGAGGGGTAGGACTAGTTCTAACGTGACCTGTAAGGCTGACTCCCGAGCGCGCAGTTCCACTCACAGAGCTCATCGACTTTCTCTGTTTGCCTCTGCATGTTCGTACGTTGATCGCTCTTTTGCGAATCCTCGTCCTTAGATGTCTACTTTGCTGGCCAGGCTCTATAGAACGGGTCTTCACGAAGTTCATTCCGTTTTCAATTTTCATATCTGCGAACAACTGTCAGAAAATTGTTTATTCGCTTCTTAGGGACCGAATGAAAGGAAATGTACGATATTGTAACATCTGCAATGATTGAGTCAACCGAATAATGAAACTTGACTGTAATCGTAAGGTGATTGTCTTTGTTCTCTACTGCATACCGCAACCATCTCTTTGATTATGCAAGCTGCTGAATAGCTGCTTGCATCTCAAAGATAGAATATTTTTGCACCGTCTACTTGAGATATATGGCTCGATTTATCATACCGGAAATGGAACTTGACTGTGATCATAAGGTGCTTGTCTTTGTTTTCTACTCTATGCCGCGACTATCTCTTGGTACAAGCGATGTTTGCAGTGATTTGAACATGCGAGCTGCTGAATGGCTGCTTGCATCTCGAAGATCGTATATGTTGACATCATCTACTTGAGATAAATTGCTCGATCCATCATCTTTAAGTAGTCAACGTTCTAAGAGTTCAGCAGTCGATCCTGATAACAAAATTCTTTTCTTGTTTACTTGATAGCACACGCAAGCCTTCTGGCGAAGAAGCAGCCTGTCAGACACCATGGCTATCAAGTAGATCGACCGTCTGACTACATCCTTGCTTGAATGTGCTTTCAAACTACCTTCATCGTAGAATCTGCTAACGCACGGCAGGAAGATGGACGTCCCGGCGAGCAAATCTATCAAGTTGGTTGGGCGATGGACGATGGGATCGATGTTCTTTTGTGAGCACTACAGTTCTCCCGATATGGTACCAAGCGACGCTGTGATACAATGGGCGGATAATGGCGCCATTCTATGCCTTCGACCACAAGATTCAGCCTTGACTTCGAAGGCCGTCGGATGGGCACAAGCTGGTAAACTTGTGTCAACCACATCTTTCGGCATTTGGCATATCACCCCTGAAACGTACGTCAAGGTCGTCAGCTGGCAGGAAGGCGCTCAGCTCGAAGGTCGTACCGTCAAATTCATCAATGATAAACACTCTGAGATTTTCACAACCCGGGTTATCTATGAGTGGATCGATCCCACCTGGACCCGAACTTTTATGATCATGAAACGTGCATGGGGAGTGATGATGGAAGAAGCATTGGTCTATATGGATGACAGCCAGGTCAAAGACGTCGCGGATCAGGTTGCAGCTCATGTTAAAACACTGACACAGCATACCTCTAATATGCTGGAAACGCTTGATCAACATGGCGTTCAAGAGACTAGACTTGTCGGATGGCGACCGCTCAAAGATGTTCCACACAGCGAATCATGGAAGCAGTTCCAATGGCCTCGGTTTTCGCAGGAAGGATTCAAGACCCATCTGAAAGAAAGTTTCAACATGACATTGATTCCCGACTCTGGACCTGAATTCGTCCTTTACAACTCTGAGCTCACGACCCGTAATGTTTTTGTTTATCCTCCATTATCTGGCGAAAAAGGTCGGCTAGCAGAGATCATAAACTGGGATTTTACAGCATACTGGCCCCGCTACTGGGTGGCCACTTGTTCAAATCCAGACGGAGCATTTTATCACAGATATCACAGACTACGGATTAAAGCTCGATGTGCGCTGGCCTCAGTTTCTTAGAAAGGCACTTATGCAATTAGAATTTGAGAATGTCGGGACGTGGTGGGATTCTTACCGATTTAGCTTCAAAGACCTGAGATCTGAACGAGCAGGTCAGGAATATCGCGATTGGGTGGCGGTTATTAGAGAGGAGAACATCAGATTGAACAACTTGAGATTGGGGAACCAGTCTGAATCCCCATCTTGATTTGAATTTGTAACTGTTCGCGAAGTGTATCATGCTCAATCTCAGCTATGCGAATAATAATAATAATAATACACTTATCGACTTTGTATATTCAACGATTATCGTAATCCAGATACTGTGATCACACTCTTCATGCAGACTACCCTGTCTTGATTCACTGACCTTCCCGTGCGTGTCACTTTCTCATCTTGTGATGCCAAGGTATTGATAGGACTTGAGGCGCCGAATATCCATAAGACATTCGGTCGAACGCTTGGTAGGTTTAAAAACGTCAGAACCATCTCCGGGCGATGGAAGAGATGCGTCATGTTTTCCGCACCCAGATCTGGAGCCACTAAACGCGCTTTGTTGTCATCCGACATGGAAACAAAATTCGACCGGACATAGGACCACGCTTCTTGATGTTTCGTAGTCGTAAGCGTGACAGGACCAGACTCAGCTTGCGTGGGGAACAGAGCGGTGGGCGTCCTACGTAGACCGTACTGAAGATAACGGTCAAGGGCTCGAGAATTCCAACGTTTGAAGAATTTGTTTCCGCGGATAGAAGCTTCCGCTGCGCTGCGTGAAGGCCATAGATCTGGTCGAAGACTGCTTGGCAGAGCCGCGTTTGGACCAGAAGGAGAGCCAGATTGGATAACGGGTTCTATCAAAGCTAGGCTGTGGAACAAACGAGGATGTATCAGAGAGAGATGCACTCTGCGTCGAAATCAGTCATTGTCTGAGGCGCTGATGGTTTGTTGTATACAGTTGAGCAGCATCCATACTATGAGCAATTTCAACAATCGGCCGTGGCATCTCTTCCTGGAAACGGTTGACCATACACAACAGGTCTCGGGAGTGGTCGAACCAGTTCGCTAGGCCGCACAAACCACATCAGATGGAACCTTTTCTGAAACGTATCATCCATTCGCACTCACGATCATCGCCTTGAATGCTCTCGTTCAGGACCCCGCTCGCTCCCTGATGAGAACAATCCGCAACCCATATGGCTCTGATTTTGCCCCTAAAAGCCCGATGTATGTCATCCCACAGTGGCTCGTACGTCTCTTTCGGTAGGTCATTTGCATGTGCGGCGATGATGGTCACTGATGTTGTCGAGCGGTCGGTATTCTTTGATGGCCAGTTTCAGGACCGCAGGCTCGGATTTGATCGCATGAGGATATTCGCGAATGTGTTGACAGGGGATAACGTGCTCTGTGACGCGGAAAGATGGGATAGACATGCTGATGGTCCATGCGCTTTCCTGAGCTATTGGTAATTTAATCTTTACTACTTTCGGGTTGGTTTTTAGTGTGTCAACCGAGCATAAGCGGCCTAATTTTGTAAACAAAACACATTTCTACTCAGCAGAACTACTATTAATTCTACCTCGTTACACACTCTCTATCATGCCTCATAAGAAGATATTTACAAAGGGAACAGCTAAAATGAAAGTCTCGCGAGTCAGCAAATCAGATCATCAGCAAATTCCTCCGACAATTAGATCTGCAGCAACGATCCTGAGCGATATCTCGGGAAACTCTTTATCTTCTATAGGAAAATCTTTAGACCTCATGTCGAATACAGTGCATTATATAGTCAAAGATGCAGAGAAGAAAGCTGAAGATAAAAATCGAAAGCTTCTTGATCAACGCAATTTCGAAGACGTCTCGCGATCAGACAGATCGTTGTCTCTGTCTCAGCGTTTAATCCGCACAGAAAACAGAGTCTGAGAGCCATAGTCATAGATCAAAGTCACGCTCTTCTCATCGATCATATCGCTTCGACGTTGCTCAAGATAGACGATATCGTTGACTTCAGAGCGTCGATGAGAGGTAGAGAAGTTACGGGGGCAGTATATAGAGTAGTGTCACAAGAGAGGGGAAAGTAAAGGATTTTGATGAACCTACAGACAAGCAGAAACCTCTGAGCCATGTGATCTGAATAGCTTCAAAGAATGCAGCGACAGCGATAGCGATAATAGTAATATGAGGCGATGGGTAGGGCCAAATTTGTATGTGAGAGGTGCGGGGTCCCCGCTTATGCTCGGTTGACACACTAAAAACTAACTCGAAAGTACATCTCCTCAAACGGTCACCTCTGCATATCTGTAACTACTAAGCCAAATGAAGTTGAAATTCATGGCCGCTGTCGACCTATCAATTTACCTGTCCACAGCTGGCCATTCTTTCGTCGTTTCTTACCCCCTTCACGAAGCTGCCGAACGTGCTTTTTTACGTCTCTCCTTCCTATTTCGAGCTGCTTCTTGCACTCGAACTTTGTTCATTGGCAACTCCCCCCCCTGTGGTGGCCGATTCTATAGACAAAAGTCCTTCACTTGATGTGACTGCATGAGCGTGGATTCTCTTCGCGAATTAGATTCCCCCACGTGGATAAGATAACCAGCGCCTTCTCCCTTAGAATATGGCATTCTTCGACATCCCATTGGGCTTGATCCTACGAGGTTCTCTTTTGAGAAAAGCAGCTTTGATGAGGCGTTCGTCGTCATCAATGCATGCAAAGACAGTTATCCCAGAACTTGGTCAGACTAATATCAGTGGCACCATTCAGTCATGGCTAGGGATAATAAAATGTATTCTTAGTCTGTTTGGCTTCACGCTTGCATATACACTCGCATTGTCCATGATGATCACACTCTTCGGGGCCGGAAAGGGACTGCATAGAGGTAGCAGTTCATCTGCTAGCCATCGAAAGAAAGCCTCGCCGTTGAACCAACCCTCGCGAATACCGGTGCAGGATAGATATCCGTCTTTCGTATAGGCGGGAAGAACACTCCAGCAATGCCCTCTCGTTCTAGAGGCTTGATAGCGAGCTGATTGACCAACGGGGGCATAGGCTTCATGACGCCAGCCTGTGGTCTCGTTGAATAAAGACTCATCCACGAACAAGAGCTGCCGTCAAGCGAAGCATGTCTGCTACCCAATTCAAACGAAGCTCATCGTTTTGCCTGACCCCTACACGCTGTCCTTTCTTATTACTCCAGCGTCTCCTCTTCAGAATTCTTGATATCGTGGATCGATGCACGTTAATGCCCCACTCCTCCCATATGTACCAGACCATCTCTTTCTGCAGGAAGTGGTCCCGGCATAGCTATAAAAGCGATCAGTAAGCGAGGAGGTCTGTATAGCTTCAAAATCACCTGTTTGAATGCAATAATAGGTGGTGGGGTTGGATTTTCGAATTCCTCATATAAAGGATTACAGTGGGGCAGCGCAAAAATGAATGCCAAGGGTTCTAAACCTTTCTGCACACGCTAATACCTTTGGCAAAGTCTCTTAGTCATCTGGCGTTGTCACTATTGGTCCAAAACTTACTCAAAGCGTGTTTGCTCCAGCGGGCTCTTTCAATGACTGAACACGATAGGACAAGAGATGGGCCGCACAGCTCACAATGCTCGACCCGAAAACTCTTCGGTCTTAGCACAACGTTTCCGACAACCACAATGCAAGATCGATCGCCGCTGCCTATCCAAGAGGCGGATTGCCGCCGCACTATCGCTCTCCCACCGGTCAGGATATGCAAATGAGGGGACTGCGAGACCGAAGAGAAGGGGTGATTGAAATGATGCTTAAAGGGATTTAGACGTTGGCTTGGGATTAAATGGTCATTGCTACTGCGATAAATATGCAGGGGATTGTCAATAAGCTGAAGAGACTAGAAGGCCAGTCGGCTTGCCATATATGAATTGGGGATCTCAAAACAGCAATAACGATGGTCTAGCTGTGACACGATATGGCGTTGAATCCTGCGATTTTACACTTCGTACAGCTTGAGACAGAAGTCCAGTTGACCGGGAGCATTACCTGTACAGTTGCCCCGAAGCGCTGCGAATGGTAAGAGTCAGCCTCAGCCAGCCACGACTGTCTCCCAAGCAAGTCGAGAATACCTCAATCTCCTTCATCACCAACAGCTATCCCTCTGGCCCCTCACCAACTTACCGCTCGTCGAAATCGCCGCCATGATCGACTGCGCATTCGCCCCCAACCCTCCTAGATTCGGCATCGCCAATCACGAGTTTGTCCGATGTGTTGGGATAGATCAGAATTTAGATTTGAAGAAGAGTAGGTTGACAGGGAGGGAACTGATGAAGAAGCTATTTAGGGAATGGGAGTTTTACCAATGTCGTGGGGTTGCCTGCGCATCCCCCGAAGAGCTTAGTAGGGGCGGAGGCCGAAGGCTAGGCCAATGATAGGAGGACCGGGGGGCGTTGCTCGGATGTACAAATAAATTCCTTTCGGCATGTAGATAGAGATCATCCATACACACACGTTTTACAGTACCTTTCTACTAGTACGATCATTGCACGTGTCCGTTGTTTGCTCCCTCTGTTGCTTCTACGGCTCCCTATACCGCACCTGTACCCTATCCCTCGACACCAATATCATGAAAGGGTTCAGAGGAAGAGAGACGTTCCCTTCAAGATTCGCATACCCCAGTTCGTTTTTCAGCTCTACAAGTCGTACGCAACCTGAAATATTGGTATACCAGGACACGAGGGTAGAGAGGCATATATTGATATCTAGTAGGTAGGAACTATGGAGGAAGGAAGAAGTGGGAGAAAGGATAAATACCCCTAGCGCCAAGCCGGCTTCGGCCGGAGCGAGATAACTAACCCCCGGGGTATCTCTTAAGCTGCTGTTAATCCTGCCATCCCAGGATTAACGGCGCTAGGCCTAATTAGGCACCCCACCAAAATATTTGTTTACTGCACTGTTTACATTCACCTCAGCTTTCTACATCGACCCCCCACCTACCCAGTTCACCCACCCCACCTACCCAGCTCACCTACCCCCCACCATCTACAAAGTCATCTACCTACTCAGCTCAATATGCGAGCTAACGAGGAAGAAATTCCTTCCGTACCAGACACTGCACCGAAGGCTGTTCAAAAGCTTCAAAAACAAGCCGTCGATTCAAGAAATACTAAATTCTATTGAACCTCCTTCTTCTACATATCGACCTATCCAGGTGGAGGATCGGCCTTTTCAGCCTAGATTACCTTTCAGCCTGTTCATTACCCCATCCATGCTTGAACAAATCTCCGAGTTCACGAACACGAAGGCACAGAAAGCAGAGAGAACAGGCAAACAACGGCCCTGGGTCCCCACTTCGGGTGCCGAAATTGGCGTCTTCGTGGGGATTTTACTATCCATGGGTTTGATTTCCATAAATCGCACAAAGAGCTATTGGGATACACACTCAGATGTGCATGGAAATCCCAAAAGGGAGTTTCGTTGATTTTTGAAGCAATTGGGGATTCTTGCGGAGAAACCCCTATTTTTCTCTACCCCGCACTAGGAAATCTAAATATCAGTCTCCAAGTCCCCATTGGCCTGGTTAGTCATCTCCCGTGGCTCCCTAGTACCCTAACAGGTAAGGTGGCCGTAATCCTGGGGTGGCAGGATTAACAGCAGCTTAAGGGATATCCGTGCCCCCCACTTTCGCTCAGTGCTCACCAGCCATGCACCACTTCCAGCCATGCACCACTAAATCTTCATATTTTGATCCACCACCTTCAAAAATCCACCAAATTTCAACCATATGGCTGCTACTTACGCTATCATCGAGGGTCGCATTCAGAAGGCTATTGACGCCATAAACACGCGTGAAAATCCTAATCGAGCCGAAATTGCGCGCGAGTTTCGTGTTCCATATGACCGACTTCGATCTAGACTACGAGGTTATCAGTCCAAAACAGCAGTACGAGGACTGCATAACAGAGCTTTAAAACCTGATCAGGAGTCAGCTTTACGGCAATACTTAAAGACAGTGAATCAGTTAGGCCTGTCAGCTAGACTACACATGGTGCAATCGACGGCAAACACCCTTCGTGCTCAGGACTTCCCTCATTGGAATCCCCCACCTCTACTGGATGCTCGATGGGCCAAACGATGGTTAGATCGTCAGCCAGATCTCTTCAAAACTAAACGAAAGCCTTTAGCAGCTGAAAGAAAGAACGCGCATGATCCGGAAGTACTACAGACTCATTTTGATGAGTTTAAAGAGGTGGTCGTCAGATATGGTATAACGGAGAATGATACATGGAATTTCGACGAAACCGGCTACCGTGTAGGCATTGCACGCTCCGATTGGGTTGTTACTGTAGATCCGCATAGAAGGATTTACTCCAAAGATCCGGATAATAGTGACAGGCATTGAATGCATCAATGGAGGGGGCAAGGATATACCACCAATGCTAATTATGACTGGAGTGCACATTTTGGCCCCCCATTTCAACAACGACCTTGACGACGACGTGCTAACTACCTCTGATACAGGCTATTCAAATGACTGGATTTCCCTTCGATGGCTGGAGCACTTCGATCGCTTTAGTCAAAAGCATCAACGGGGAGCTTGAAGAATGCTTGTGATGGATGGCTATGGATCTCACCATACACACGAATTTCTAAGCTATTGCGAAGATCACAAGATCTGTCATGATGGGTTGATACATAGGGGTTAGACCAGAGGCTAGGGCCAGGGGCTAGGCCGAAGGCCAGACCTGGGTTAGCTCTGAGACTCTATGGCTCTGCCAAGGCACCGCTTAGGCCACGTCATACCTCCGGCTTAATATGCCATGGGTTATGACGTGCTCGACTTGGCATGAATGCTTGGCAAACTCCCTACAGGTCAGCGGGCTGGACATTGCTTAAGCGTTGCCGGGCTTGTTCAGGTATCCGTGCCCCTCACTAAGCTCATTCTTCACTTAGTGCTAACCAGCCATGCACCCCTTTCAGCCATGCACCCCTAAAATTCAACTAACCCTAACCCTAACTTTATAAAGTGTTTCGTTTTCATTTGACGGCTGAAAAGCACCTGGTACAAAATTCGTTGAGTCGTTTCCACTATCTTCAGTAATTACAGAACCAACTGTGGCAATATTTCATTCACACAGATAAACTTCTCTCTTTCTAAATATTAAACAAGTTGTGTAAGTTCCGTCTTGATTATTTAACAGTCGAAGCTGATAGATCGATGAATTTTTTTTTACTGGAAGAAGAATATTAATCTTCTCTTGAATCTGTAAATCTGAGTTCTCGATGTTATAATCTAAAATATAAACATTTGACATAGAGGTTGCAACGGCAATCTGAGTATCGGTAATAGCAATAGATGTGATCTCATAAGAACACTGCCATCGAAGTAATTGTTTTGTTCCAATATGCCAGACACGTAGTATATTGTCTACTCCGCTAGCCACCACATATTTGTTAACAAAGCAAACCTGCGTGAAGGGTTTGCAAAGAGCGCAATGTTTGTCTTCGACAATGTCCTCGCAATATTTGAACGACATATTTGACAGAAGAAGCATGAAGTAGGTACAAAACCATAATATAGAATGGTAAGTGGACGATGATTACCGTAAGCAGGGAAAAGAATAAAGCTCGTGACAAAGAATGACTGCTAAGGAGGCTGAAAGACGATATAATCCCTCAAGCAGTCATCGATAGGGACCTCCGCCTCATAGGGCTGCTGCCAACAGCAACAACCAAAATTCTGTTGGTTGATGAATTGATCAAAATGTGAACACAATTTACTCAGGTATATCAATATGCGCCCGTATTGGTAGGGTTTACTTTATTACTCTATAGAATATTTCAACACTCCTTCATGTTATGCATACCTTAGTTTTTACTTTCGGATGTGTGATTATTATGTCATAACATATTTCATCCCAACGATTAAAGCGCGAGACGAAAACTTGTGGGACGTGATCGACGACGTCGTTAACATGCGGGCTGACTCTGTTATTAGCGTATGCAGAAAGGTTTCGAATCCTTGGCATTCATTTTTGCGCTGCCCCACGGTGATCCTTTATATGAGGAATTCGAAAATTCAACCCAACCACCTATTATCGCATTCAAAAAGCTGATATTGAAGCTATTCAGACCTCATCGCTTACTGATCGTTTTAGCTATGCCGGGACCACTTCCTGCAAGCCTTCGCTCCAGAATACTACGTCTTTTGCTACTCCACTGGTGCCCTAAAGATATCGCCGAAGAGGTTCACTGTCACTTTGATACCGTCTATAGAATTCAGGAGAATCTCTTCATGTATGGCTCTCCCTTTAGACCTCAATTCCGACCCAAAGGCGCTTCTCGAAAGATCTTCAAGATCGCTGAAAATGATCTCATAGCCTATCTCGAAGATCAGCCGTGAATCATGCAGAAAGAAATGATCTGATACATATGAAAGAAGTGAAACATTAACGTGCATCAATTCACGATATCAAGAATTCTGAAGAGAAGAGGCTGAAGTATCAAAAAAGAACAGCGTGTAGAAGTCAGGCAAAACGATGAGCTTCGTTTGAATTGAATAGCAGACATGCTTCGTTTGACGACTGAACAGCTCGTGTTCGTGAATGAGTTCTTATTCAATGAGATCACAGACTGACGTCATCAAGTCTATGCTTCTGTTGATCAATCAGCTCGCTATCAAGTCTCTAGAACGAGAGAGCATTGCTGAAGTGTTCTTTCGATCTATACGAAAGACGAATATCTATTCTGCATCGATATTCGCGAGAATTGATTCAACGACGAGACTTTCTTTCGATGGCTAGCAGATGAACTGCTACCTCTATGCAGTCCCTTTCCGGCTCCAAGGAGTGTGATCATCATGGATAACGCGAGTGTTCATTGCAATAGTCGAATTGAAGAGCTCATCACCTCACACGGATGTCAGGTAAGCTATTTGCCTCGTTGAATTGACGATCTACCACTGATATGAATGTCAGGTGCGATATTTGCCTCCCTACTCGCCGGATTACAACCCCATAGAACTCACCTTCAGCGTATTAAAGGCCTGGGTTCGTAGGCATTTTGACGAGATATGGCCCCATTTTGAAGGCACCTTTGGTGACTTTCTTCATTACGCTGTCGAACGAAGCAGATGCGATAGATTTCCGAGGCAGCACTTCAAGCATTCAGGCTACATTTTTGAGGCAGATATCAGAGCTTTGGAACGAGAATTGAAGGTAGGAAATCAGGAATTTGACTCTGTTTAACGACTCAGTTCTAATAGAGTCTTTCGGATGCTCTAGAGGGGGTGAGGGGGTCATCTAGAGGTAGATTTTGACTCCGGCGTTGAGGCATTTCGAATAAAACGGTGCCAAGAACGTCAGGAACGTCAACAAACAAAGAGGTCTGAATAGCTTCAATTTTGGGCAATTGGGGGGGCGGTGGGGTTGATTTTCGAATTCCTCATACAATCGGATCACCGTGGGGCAGCGCGCCGTTTTTTAACCCGAATATGTACGTCCACAGGCCTCTCGACCTGATCCGATCTAGCAAGTGCAGCTCAAAATGGTCCTCCAGGGACCCAAACCGAATCCCACATTTCCTCTACCCCTACCATCGATGCAGAAATCGTCAAGTCTTAACGACCACAAGATTCAAGGCAGTGCTAATAGGTTCTCTAAGTTTGATGAAACTGTCTACCCTTAGCGAGTTCTCTGTTCCAGTTGGTGGCGCTCCGCAGTGTCGAAGGCCGGAGCGCCCTTCATGACTTGGTGGCGCTGTGCAAACACGATTGTCAGACAATCTATCGCCCGAGTTTAAGGCCAAAGGAAGGCCGTTGCCCTATCCCAGATTCTCGGTGGAAATGAAAAGGTCAGTAGCGCTTTCGATCCTCAGTCTATACGTGTAGAGAATTAGCTGACTTTCCATCTTTCCTCCACACAGTATCTCAGCGTCCACAGCCTGGCTACACTTGTATCGGTGTCATCAGCGGCACCTTGTGGGCGAACACGGCTTTGCTCAGTCGTGCTTGCAATGCGATTTGTGGGTAACCAGCTCTACCCAATGGGAGCAGCATTGCCAGCATCTCAACGACTCTATCAATTCTTCAATCGATTTCGCGGGCAGGAGCACGTCCAGAGCCATATTCAACGCAGTGCATTATACCTTTTGACTCCGTTCAAGATCTCCAACACCATCTCCGGGATATTCACTGCGTCACCTTGGCCAAAGCATTGAGATGAAGTCACTCAGAGCTGACGCCTGAAACGGATCGTGTCTAAGCGAAAAGACCTCGTCGCGCAGGTTTGCTCGAACCTCACGCTGACAACAAATCTCGATCCCAAACCTCACCTCCTGGATTCAAGTTAATAGAGGATTTTTCCACTTTAGATGAAGACAATAAATACACATTCATCGACTGTACTGCAGAGACCCTCCAGTCGAGCGGCAGCACTCGTATCGTCTCAAAACGACCACGTGGATACAGCGAAAAGCCTCTGATGAATAAACGGCGTTCTTACTCTCCAGCAGGAGAAGATATCTCATTTATGGATCTATTTACCTGCCTCCCTCAAGGCAGTGAGTATGAGAAACCGTAGAACCAGCTTCGGTCAAGTCGGAAAGCACCTCTTCGACGCCCTGTTTCACTCCAGATGGAAGGACGGCTGTAATCTGTCCTCCGCCTTGTATTGATCCCTGCCTTCTCGGGATATTGGGATACCAGGCAGCCGTATCCTCTGCCTAGTGACATCCCTCCACTATCTGTTGGTCTGACCGATGCCGTCCCTCGAACAGCGCTCTGCCCAGTCTGTCGCACCGAGGTGGACGCAGGCTTCCTCGAGCAATACACGAATGGCGCAGTGCGCATCAAGCTGCGGATATAAATGGAATTCTGCTTGGCCCATAAGAAGAAATCCGCTGAACAGGAGTGGGCGATGTGCAGCTATCCACCCATCACCTGGGATACGCTCAAAGAGCGCCTTATCCAATTTCACCCCATACTATATGGCATCTTGGACGGCGACACAACCTCTTTCTATCGGGATGCCTTGACATCCGCATTCAACCTTGACAACAGACGGGACTTATGCAAAAGGCGCTTTCCCAGCATGGGATATTATGGGCCTAGAGGTTCGGAGATCATGTGAGTCCGCCCCTTGATGCTCTTTATTGGCACTCCACCGTTCTGACGATTTGATTAAGTATATCTCATGTCATGGACCATTTCAGTTCACATATCCGAGGCATTGCATGCGATGATAGTCTCATCGCTGTGTGTGGTGTCGCTTTGTACGTTCAAGAAGTTCTGGTGCCCGAAATGGCGACGCTGCTTGTCAAAGAAGACATGAGCGTCAATGACGTAGAGGCACGTTCTATCTTGGAGGAAAGTGCGGAGATTGGAGAGATACTGAACGAAGGAGAAGATGATCTTATAGTCTGCTAGGGAGGTCTGTGGGCGTGGATTATCTATTGTCTACTGGAAAATTCTTCAAAGGTGATGCGTCTTCAAATGATGCCGGGCAAAAAGTGGTGTTTCCTTTCATATGAGCATTACCAACTTTAAATCATATCGTATTGCCATCGTATTGCCTGTCGATTACCCTCTATTGCTCTATCTGCCCTTTCAAATTTATCTCTATTTCGTCTATTAACGAAAGCTGTATAGCTCGGCTTTCAGCGTTACTGAGGCTTCTTTCACTTTTTGTTATCCGCCGAAAAACTTCGAGGATTCTCATCATTGGGAAATCGTTCGGATAAGTGAAAATAGATTATGTCACACAAGACAATAATCACTCCCTGGATACTACATTAGTGCTTGGGAAGATGCTGGAGTATGAGCGTTCGTGACTCAATACGCAACTAAAGTTTATCTCAAACTACAAACATTATATAACGACTCAGGTTTGCGACCAGACAAATTCATGTCCACACAAATAGGCAATCGGTATCCATCGCAAAGGCTCTCTGCTACATGGTGTCTCATATCACCTACTGACCAATCAGCATTCTCTTCTGCAATGCTTCCTTCCTTTTTGCTCTCCAACATGGGTACGATCTACCGCTTGGTCATTTTGAAAAGCGTTTGTGTAAAAGTCATTTGACAGGTCAGCGAAGTCCATTCTGACCTGGGTGTTGATACTGTTCAGATATGTTGGCGATGTTTCTGGCGAGTTCTCTATCAACGTCATCATCGTCATATAGAAATTTGCGTGCTTGCCAAATATTATTGCTTTCTTCAGATAGGTCAGAGTTCGAGCAAACTTGTCCTCGGGTCTACCCGTTGCCGACTTCGTATCGTTCTTATTCACTGTGATCCACTCTTGGAATTCGTCAACTTTCCCGTCTTGAGGTGGTCCAATATCTTGATGATCGATGTTGTCGTTCAAGAGCTGGCTTTCAGCGATAGTCTGATCAGTCTCACGAACCTTGGGCAGTGTCATTGATAAGCCTTCGTCGAGCTCAGACTGCTCAAGAGCCTGTGCGTCGGCTCCCTTGTAACTGTGAGCAGGCGTAAGAAACAAGAAACCTGCGAATAACTTACTTGAATGTCCCGATTCAGAACTTCTTCGTCAAATTCCCGCTACAAACCGGCCTTCGCAAAAACCTTTCGATAGCACTCTTCGGATCCGGGTGCCCATCTGCATTTAGCTTTTTTAGCAATGGCAAATGTGTTGTCTCGAGCTCGCTTTCTGGCCTCTACGGTTCCGTGGATACGTGTAATCGGAAATCAACGTGAACCTCTGAAGTCTAGTCGAGAGCAATTCAACACATGATTGAACGGTAACAAGCTCATATTTGTCATAATTCTTGTGCTCTGTAATATTTGAGGCTATAGAAGTCGTAATACCCGAGCTCAAAAGCGCGCTCTCGATGTCGAAGTACTCAGGCAGAATGCCTTTCGGGACCAAGCAAACAAGAATCAATGGCTCATTGGCGAAGCTGAGACATGTTTCTCCAGGTCCGGGTGGAGACCCATCTGATATCTGTGAAGCAGTGCGAAAAGTGAGTGCTGAGACTCCAAAATCAGGAAAATGGAGCACTGTACCTCTCTCCCTGTTCCCATCCGGCCGTAAGTAGTCTCGACTTTCTTACTGATCCTGATCTTCTTAATTCTGCCCAGAAAGACTCAATATCTGGCGCACGTAGGCCTGGATTCTTTGGAGATGCATTTCGAGCTGTGCATAGATGGGATAACGAGCACTCAGTATCGAAAGGAAGGGGATGACAGCTGAGAGGCTCGAGAGTTAAAGCATGTAAAGGGTGGTAGAAGAAATTGTAGACTCCAATCATTGCCTAGTCAGATGTTCGGGCAGTTCGACGTGCAGGCGCCACCGAACCTACCGCCGAGCTCCAAGCCCGCCGCTCAACCCGCCGCCCAACCCACTCGTTCGGTCTCCCACGCAGTTTCCAAATGTCAGAGTAATCCTACCATAATTGAAAGGCAATGCTCCACATTGATTCTTAGCTGCGGACATATATTCGAACATCACACATAGCGTCCCCAAAACAAATTATTCGTTATATCGCAACTCGGATTTTAATTTACAGTCCTTATTACCCATATTAGTATGGGTGTCGAAGTGAGGACGATCAAAGTAGAAGATGGAATAAGCAAACCGAAACCAGGTGACACAGTGAGACACTGGTACATAGCATATATTTACGACGAGGAGACGCCGAAAAAGAAAGGCCGGATGTAAGTATATGAATATTTCAAATCGAGACAGGTCGAATGGCTTGCATTGACGTTATGATTGTAGTATCGTTGCTGACCAGTTCCTTGTGTTTTTCGTCATTCCAGTTTAATGTCAAAGGTATTAATCCTCGAGCTGCATAATGAAAATGCGCCAGTAACAAATTGCCAAAGTGAACACTCTTCTCTACCAATGCACGAGGCCCGAGAGGATGTTTTCGTCAATAAAGCGTTTAACATCTACTTTGAAAAGTCTCACCTGATCCTGGTGATGGACCCAGTATAACAGTCTCCAAGCGTCCCGTTCCATGACGTGTAATATGATAGCAGTTGCTAGGAAAGTGGCAACCCACGATTTGCGGTCCGACGCTTTGATGATTTTTTGGAGGTTCTTCAAAAGATGCCGCTCGGTCTCCACAATCTCATACTCGAGTAGATGGTCAAGCTGATTTTGAAGCACGTGTGGCGCAGGAACAGATCCATGTAATGACGACTCAATTCGGTCGACAGTTTTCATTCCTAAGCGCTCGTGGCCACAAACTTCCCAACCCTTCATCAGAAGTCGATTTGCAGTCCATAACCTTAATGCAAGACGTATCATTGTGTCCTGGGCAGACAATAAGATTTGGTGGCCAGAATCCAGCGGCTGGTGGAAAACTTACGTTTCGATATAGCTGCGCCAGCTGAAAGATCTGATCAAGATAGTCGGCTTTCTGGCCGGCTTCTTTTAGGAGGAAGGAACCACAGTCATCGATATACTGACGAAGGTCGATATTAGGCACATCCAAGCTGTATGTTGCGAGTAAGTCCAGTTCCAGCCCGTCGACTCCTTCCAGAAGAGCTGCGCCTGATCCTGCGAAGTTGCAAGGAATTCGCGGCAATGAACTAGCAGAGTCAGCCTGATCAACAGCCCCCATGTAGTGATTATAGACGTCATCAAAGTCCGGAATTGAAAGCTTTGCACGAGGTTTATTACCGAATGGAGCCCTTGCAGTCTTAGCACTGATAGACGTTCTAGAAGATCTCTTTCTATCGCGAATGATGTAGGCCTGACCGTCAAACATAGTAGATTGAAACAAGACGACAGAGTTGTCTTGCCAGGCGAATTGCATCATCTGATTATCAGAGGTGACCACCATCTTAAGCTCCCCCCAGAGTATCTTATCCTGTTTCTTGTCTTGATTCTTCAATTGAACAAAGTTCTTGTAGATTCCGAAGTTTGAACGAGCTGTTCCTGTGACTCCATAGCCTCTTCTTCGTAGATATAACAGTAGCTTGTGACTCGTGAAGAGATTGTCTAAGAACACTCCGTAGGCATAGCCTGATTGTTTAGACAATTGATCAAGTAGATCTACCACCACTGTGGCTGTTTTGTTACTACCTAGTTCCTTTGGAACCTTGACATCTAAAGGTCCCTTGCCACGCTGATGATAGATCCAGACAAGAACGTAGCCTTCATCAGCTACCACCCAGATCTTGTAGCCTTCAGAAGTCGGTTTCGTGAGTATAGTAAGCGTATCATGTGATCGGCCCTTGAACCGCTGCATTACCTCATCTACAGCCACGAATCGACCAGGTTTCCAGTTTTTTTTTGCATGCCTCTCCGAGCAAGGTATTAACAGGCTCTGTCTGATGGAGAAAAGTCAGTTTTCTCAACTACTTTAGGTGGGAAACACACCTAATTTAGATGAGAAACACACTTACTCTCTGAAAGGCAGCGCTATCTGATCCGAATTCTGATTTATAGTTGGAGAAATATAGATTTCGATCAATATCTTCGTATCTGTTCAGAGCCATTGCTGCTCGAATCAACGGATGAAGAGGCTTATTAAACTTCATATTCCAATAGTCAGGAACTCGTGATTCTCTATGAAGACCCATATAGATGCGTATTCCAAAGTATGCCTTCAGTTCTAGCTCATCTGTGTCCGGAAATGATCTGGCTTCAGAGCCTCTTTCTTTCCCCCATCTGTGACTCTGATTGGCGTATATATTGGTGTGTTTTGCTATTATTTGAAGTATTTCGGAAGAGAAATATAGACCCTATAAGCCCGCGGCATCTAAAGGATTGATATTTGCTGGTATATTGACCCAACTGACGTTTGGAGGTATCTGAATAGGCTCAAATCGATCGCCTGTATCAGTTATAGAACGTAGATTAGGACGGTCAGTTCCTAAATCAGTTGAATCAGGTACTACATCGCAGGGAGGCATTCTTATGGAGGTGGGCAAGAACAATAGGGGGGTTTGTTTATTTACAAAAAATAACCTTTTTGATTGAGCTTTACCACATCTGGTTAGGGTTAACCTTAAAAATTAACCGAATCCTAACAGCAGCCAAAGGGATAGCGACAGGTGATTCCACCCGGAATCAGTAGCATCGATAGCAAGGCTTTCTGTCACAGAGATTTATACTACAGCGCCCTATCCACGGGGGAACTCAGTCTAGCTTTCTATATTACAAAATCTCACCTGACTCTCAATAGTCCTGAGCTTAATACGATCTTGTTGGTTTCCAAATGGATCATGTCGTTGTTGGGTCAGCCGAATCATGAGCTTTTGCGTTTTCGCCTACCGGCATAGTCACGGGGTACGTATGCACATAGAATAGGCTATGCAACACCCTGAAACTGCTCAAAGAACAGGCAGGAACATTGAGGTTGTCAAAGAGAGCCTGTTGTTGTTTGATAACTCCATCAACTTTTATCTTACACCTATTACTTTGTGCTTCTGATAAGCTTGGTCGACTTTCCCGAGAGAGGTGTTTCCCGAGGCCATCACGCAGCTTCGATACAAATTCACAAGAGACAATGCCCAGTATTATTCGCTCCGTTATGACCCGTGATTAGCTGGTATTGGCCAAGTAGGAGCGAAAATGAAAGACCTTATAGCGGTTAGTGGCGTTCTGATGTGCTCAGTATCGAAGAGTGCAAAGCGGCATCGAGCGAGTCAATGCAGAAGTAGACTGTACGTGATGATATTCTGGGTGCACCCCTCTAGTGGGAACGAAAAGGACAGGAATTTGCTCTATCTGCGACAACAGAATTGCCGTGGATATGGCCGGGAGCCAGCAACTAAGCCGGTGGTGTATCCTGCAATAAAGAAGTGGTCCACCTCTGCATGTAGTTGCCCGAATAGTAGATTGTCAGAACGTGCTTTCAGCTACCATGATCGTCCATCAGATCCCGGGCATACGTTCGTCTTCTGGTGAGAACATAGGGTCTATCCGAATATTGACTTGTAGACTTCATTCCGTAAGGTCCCGAGGGTAGGTGTAACCTCCCGTTCTAGGCTGCAACGCTCCAGCGCATCTCTTCAATCTCGTTGAACTTCTATGGCTCAGTCGGGAAGACCTTCCAGACTATTGCCGTCGTAACTTTTCTCCGAAACCCATGCTGATGGCTCGCCGACCAGCTTCTTTGTCGTCCTGAACACATTCATCCCAAGCGTGTCGCCCATCACGGCATTGAGCCCATTATCCAATGATCATGCACGGGGCCCTGCTGTGCGATGGCGATCTTTCCGTGCGACAGGGCATCAAACACAATCATGGATAGAATTAAGTACTAAGACATCTAGCTAAAGAGCGAAGGACGGTCCAGTGGAGGGGTGAATACGTAAGCTGAGGAGGCACAAGGACGCTCAAACACGAACACCGCCATAGGGCGAAGCAAGTTTGCCAACCGTTGCGAACATCCCCCCAACGAGATCTCCCGCCGCTCCCCGTCCTCATGCGTCCTCTTGAGGAGACGGGTGTTTGGAGATATGTTTACGATTGGATTCATCCCCCATCCCTTCGCTGATTTTATGGAAGGGATTTCACGAGGGAGATGGAAAGGAACACGAGAGGGAGAGGAGAGGGAGGGGAGAGGAGAGGGAGGGGAGAGGAGAGAGGGAGGGGAGAGGGAGGGAAGAGGGAGGGAAGAGGGAGGAAAGAGGGACAGCGCAGGACAATGTGAGAGCTAAGACTCGTGCTTGTTGACACAGATCAATTAATGTCTTAACAGAGCGAATTACAGTAGCGGATGGATATTTTGCATCCCCTCCTCCCTCAGATTCCGGCCTAGCTTAGGCTGACCCAAAACAAGTTCCCAACTTATCCCCAAGCACCTTCGCTTGCTCCCGACAGAGTTCATCGAATCCAATACTCGTCGAGGTAAGCTTTGTGAGCCGTTGGTCAAATACCTCGAGTTGACGTTGCTCTCGAATAAGCTTTTTGATACTTGCTACAGGTACTCTGACGATGAATATGAATATCGACATGTGCAGCTTCCTAAGGAAATGTTGAAAAGGATATCGAAGAATTACTTCGACCCCTCAAGAGGTACGCTGAAGCAAGAGGAATGGAGAGGACTTGGCATCACCCAGGTATACCACCCAATCTCGAACGTTGCCATGATCGCGTTCAATTGCTGAGTGTGGTTTTTTCAAGAGTCTTGGGTGGGAGCATTACGAAGTTCACGAGCCAGAACCACATATTCTGTTGTTCAAGTAAGCAAGCTACTACCAGAACAATTTGCCTTACTGAATTTTATAGACGGCCAATCAACTACCAGCTCCCAGTAACGCTATCCTGACTCCTCCGGACCCTCGACACCGTTCCCTCATCTATCAGCATATGACAGTCAGCTTCGACAAGTGCTTAAAAAAACCGTCGAAGTGTACATAGTGAACGCCTCCACTCATGTTGCTCCTTTGTACGAGGAACACAAGTTCCGAGCCGAGAAGAACGGATTGGTTGCTGTATGCAAGGTTACAGTACTCGTCCATTCTCATATTAGTGATCCGTCGATCTCTTCATTGGAGCTCTTGATGACCGCTTAGTTGAGCCGCCGTTCTACAGAACGTCTTTAAGATGGATCACTCATAGGATCCCTCCTGCCATGCCTTCTGTCTGCTTTCGTCCTTGTCCACCGTTTCTTGCTCAGCTCAGCCCTACCAGCCCTATGAAGCGAAGGTTACCAACTCCCCAATTTTCAATACTCCCCCTTGGGAATTCGGAGCTCCCAAACTCCCCTTTCTGCAGCTTCCAAGCTCCCCTTTCTGTTTCAAGCTCCCCCCGGCTCTTCATTCACCTACCAAGGTGCCCCGTTTGCCCTCATATCCACGAGTATGCTGACCTTTATATACCGTTTGCCCTCCGCAGAGGCCTATCCACGGTTTCCATTTGGATCCACCGCTACCTCCATCCAGGATGACCTCGTTTCAGCGTCGTTTCTGTCTCGTTTCTGGCATCTAGCCTCGTTTCTAACTCGTTTCTGGCTCGTTTCTGGCTCGTTTCTGGTCCATCCTGGTATAACTGGTGCATCGCTTCATCTATCCACGATGACTGACTTTCTTTGGCTCAGTAGCAATCGACTACCATATCCACGGTGTTTTTTATGCTTGGCTCTATCGCGTACAGGCTTCCGAGTGACGACGTCGACGACGATAGACATGGTCGATGAATTCACGTACTCACCAACGGAACAACAACTTAAGCTTTTTGCTGACCGCTGGAATAGTTCTATTGCTTCCGAGGCTTCCATTCCTGCCACTTCCACACCTTCCAGCTCTGTGATCCCCTGGACCGCCGAGCTTCGTGACGTGATAATAATATGCACTCTTGGCGCGTCGGGCATGAAATACTGTAAATCGATATAGGACTTGTCTTGATCGTTGTCGACCGTATCCGCGCTGTCCAGCACCACCAACCACCGCCCCTTCCGACCCTGGAACCAGCGCTTGACCGCCGGCACCGCATCCTTCACCTTCACCGTCTCCTGACCTGCCCCTGTTGAACGATCAAACAGAAGGCTGTAGATTTGAATATAGTCGCGCTCGATCGTCTCTTTCGATCCAGCCTCGATCCAGAATACCGCTCTGTAGTCCTCGGTACTCTTGGACGTAGTTGAGCACCAGCTGCGACTTGCCCGCTCCATCAAGCCCCCACACTACCAGGATCCGCACATCGTCTTCCGTCTTATCCTTCAGGTCGTGTAACTGCGCTTTGGTTTTTCGATGCAGCTGCGGACGCGGGACGTAGGTAGCAATCGGTCGAAGGGACGAGTAGGCGTAATGGCCCTCGTAGGTACTAAGGCCAACCTGGGCGGCAGCCGTAGGATCTGAACACTGTCAGCTGTCGTTTAGATTGGCAGCTGTGCAGAGCTGACTGATGGTGAGTTCATGGAAATTGCCCTGAAAGATCTGACTATTGACAGCGCTGGTGTTTCCGAAATGCGAACCCTTCAGGCGGACTTTCCAGATGTGGAGCTTGCATGCTGGTCGATCAGTAGAAGTCACTTTGAACCGCTGGTATATGACCTTGAGGCATTTCTGTATGAGTATGCAGCTCCCTGAGCAAAGACCCCGGGATAGGCTGTAGGGAATGGTTGTTGCTTCGTCGACCATTGGGCCAATCAGAGGTCCGCTGCCCCTCTATCGCTACACGCCTCATTTTTTCGACCCCTTTTGCGCGGTACTCTCCTTGTGGTATAATAAGGCAAAGGCTGTACGGAAAATGGCACCAAAAGCCATCAACGTGCTTCGTTCTGGAAAGTCACGATCGCCTCATCTGACGCCCGGACTACTGCTCCGCCGAATCAATCCGTGGCCACTACCGAAACTTTGCCTGCCAGCGGAGAGTCGTATCCTTCTTGGAAACCTATTCGAGAAGGCAAAAATTATGGCATCAAAGAACACATATACTACTTGGCTTCACAAAGACTCACACGTACATTGGCCGAGCGAACCCCAGCCGTACATCGCTCAACCTGACGAGAATGGTTGAGCGCCTTTTCGACGATGAGTCCGCCCAGGCTGTGAGCGATGAACAACATCCTTCTCGTTTCTGTCTCTGTGCGCTCTGGTTTGCGTACCAAGGCGCCGACCATGTTCCCAGCATGATTGCTGAGTCGGCCATTCGACGCCGGATTCCATAGCTTGACAACGTCCGCATCGTAGTCAAAGCCCAAGATGCGCGCGTCCGGGATATCTTGCTTGAGCAGTGGTATTTCTCGGGGTTCCGCACTGTGGCGCTGATCTTGCAGCTTGGACGAGTATGGGGACACGGATGGTCAACCTCATTCGATACGCCAACGAGGCAATCATGGAAGTTCTGAGACCTGGCTCGGAGATTTTGCGAGAAGTGGAAAAAGGCTTCCGAAGTATTCTGAGCCTCAGGAAAGAGGAAGGCTCCGAGATTTTCATTACTTGTTTCTTCGAAGAATTGCCCGTATTGGGAATCGATGAGATAGATATTCCCACAGACTCTTTTGACGGTGGATTCTGATCGGTCTAGATCGTGCCATTGCATTCTGCGGAGATGAAACCTTATGGCTGTTACGACATTCATGCAAATCATATGGTAAATCCAGTATATCAAATTCAACATTGCAGACTGATCCTGAGACTAGGATATGGCGAAATTCTCTAATGATGACGATCCCAGCTACGATGCTATTCTGGATGAACTGATCGTATGACGTCGGATACTGATGACAACCGATTTCAAGGCACGTTCCATTACCCAAATATCAGTCAGTCCTTCTAGTTCCTTAGAGCGAACTTACTTGACAGGTTTTTTCGGTAAGATTTAAGTCGCCAGTTGTCAATCATAGAGACTCGTGAGTAAAATGGAGAATAATCACAATGTTCTTACCTAAGGCTAAACTTGTACCTAGCAAGCCGTCCTCTCCTGGATCGACGAACGATGCTCACAGCCAGCCGGTCGCGCAGCGCTCATCGGCCTGGGTGGCGTGGGGAAGTCTCAACTTGCTATCGAACACGTTCTATCCCCATAGGACCAGACATAACACGACCTTCAACCACAAGACGGAAACGATGATGGAAGACGGAGGAATCACAATATTGTCAACAAATAGTGCCCTGCACAGATAGGCTTCGAGCCACTGATGAAATGCCAAATCTGTCCTGCGAACCCTGCTGTCTTTGTTCAATACCTCCCCATTGTGGCAAAAACTCGATACAGTCATTTGAGTGAAAACTCTTCCTTGCCTAGTCGTCAGTCGGGACTCAGCCTTCTCAAACACCCTTGAAGATCCCTCTTCCTGCATCCTCCGCAAGATTCCTATCTGCACCAGCTCTGGCAATGCCATCTCCTATCACCCCTAAGAAGACGGAGAAACCTCCTACAGCACCAGAACCCCAATCACGCGAACACCTTGTCCCCTACTACAATCTTGGCCGTACAAACATGCATAATCTGCAGCTCAGCTTGATGTTCATTCCGACAGGAGGGTTTGGTTGTCGATGAGGTTGGGGTGATTTGCTGGAAGGTGTGTTACAGTTGGGAGGTGGATGATATGGTGGCGGAGGAGTCTCTGTAGTACTAGGTGACCGGATTCCGAACAGCGCCGCTGCACGCCGAATTTCGTAGAGCTTGTCGTGCTTATTGTGCTTGCATTGCGGTATTCGTATTTTGGGTTAACGGCAAGAGTGGTATTGAATAATTGCAACCTTGCGGTGTCAGATATCAGCTAGGGTTGAGACATTGTTGTGTACTATTGATGGAAGGTGAAAGTTAGAATTCTTTCACTCCCACTTGGCAAAGCCTTCTGTTTTATATGTTCATTCAACTCGTTCCTCCTGCGTGCCTTCTGGCCCCGGCTTTCTTTGAAAAGTGGAACGATCGTAGAGTTGCCGAAGGCGTATAACTGTAGGTGAGATTTTTGTTAAGGCAGGTCCCAGTAGCTGGAGAACGCCACAAGCCTGATAGGACAAAAGAGAAGAGTTTTTAGTTCTTGCAGCGTCGAAATGAGCTCTTTAAACTCTCTCACGATTTCTTTCCGCAATGCGGCTCTACAAAAAGCGTCGGTACCGTAATTTGTGTTGAACTCCGGCTCGAATTCATTAAGCCTGATGGCCTTTTCCATTATTTTCTTCTTCAGGTCGAGATTTTAGAGGCTATGTAGCAGTGGGGAGAACTCTCCGTCATCGGCGCTCTGTTGGGCTCCAACGCGATTTGCCCTCTCATCAATGTTGTACCCCACGGGAACATCTGAACCAAATATACATCCCAGGCCTTTTCGAATCTCTTGCTTTTCGACCCTTCGCTCCGTTTCCGAGTGTGGCATGCGAGCTAATAGATAGAGTCCTGAGGGAAGACCCCAACACCAACCATTACGTGAGCCCTTGCTGAACCAACGAGATATATTCTTCTGATTAGAATCCGTACGCGCTCTAGTCGTGGGAACATTTGGAGCTATGAGACAGCTCTCGCCACGTCATAATGGTTGACGAGAAAGTATGACCTCGGATCATAACATAGTGCGTCTGGGTCAAATCCGTTACCACCGAGTCTAAGCAAACCACATGCAGTGACAAACAAAAATCACAATTTCCCGTAGATCGTGCGCAATAGAAGAAGAACATCCTACCATACATTTTATGCTTCTAGATCAAGCAGACCCAGTTGCAATCGCCCGCGACAACGTAGAAGATGGGACATTTATGGCGATCATATGTGCGAATAGAGGAATTCTCCTGAACCAGAACGAAAAGATTAAAATTGGTAAATTTTCTTGCATTCATACTGGTGTGCAGGGACCTGAACTTCGGGCGGAAGTTTAAACCTTACAGCTCGGTACAATGTTTCCCCGGACGGAAGTTTTTCATACGGAAGACAGGGTTTTCCAGCATCATCTCCATCACTTCCCTGTATCATGATACAAAATTAAGTTCATCCCTCGATGTCAAATTCGGAGCATATCGGAAGGCTATCCCAGCTACCTTACTGGCAGATGAACGTTCCGCCAGGCCAAAGAACCGACCAGTGCCCATATTTCTTGTTGGATGTATCAGATAAAGATCGAGCCATTCTATTCACGCGGGACGAGGACTATCAGCGCAGCTCGTGGGAACAGGTCAAGAGTTTCATAAGTACGTTATCATTGCCTTAAAATCGAATCGCACTATATCTACTTATCTTCCAAGAACAGCTCAGAACAACCTTGGGAGCTTTCGCCGCGTCCCCAGTGATCTTCGACGCTATTTGAAGTTCAAGTCCGACATTCAAGACAGATACGGCTCCATGCTGAACTATGTACGGCAGAAGCGTCTCTGTTGGCCATCCGTCACACCTTCTGGAGATCCTCCGTTCTGCAACCCGTCCGACTACAAGATTCTCCGGAATGATTGGCCTTACGGCATCGATGTAGACATCACCCATCTGGTTGTCTGGACCAAATTCTTACTAGAGGCTGACCCCGTCACCGATGATATCACGCCATCTGCTCGCGCTGCGATCGAGAGCTTCGTAGTTAAGTTCTTCTGCGATATCGAGAGCGGTGGGCTTGACAGGAGCAGGGTGATCTGGTTTAAGAATTGGACGAGTCTGAAGTCGGTTAATGGCATCGAGCACTTCCACGTGATGCTTTACAAGGCAGAAGAGGATTTTGTCAACCAAATCACTCAGGGCGACCGCTTCAACAACCTGAATGTAATTTGAGCTTTGCGCGTCAAGAATTGCCTGGATTGGAAAGACAATGACGCACCGTAAAATTTACACCGGTCAGAAATGGGCATCAATAAATTCTCCAAACTAGTATCAGGTTAAGCCATGTTCTTACCACAACAAAAACAAGAACCGATTTCCCGAATAATGTCAAGTTTAAGGTAGAGTAAGGAAGCCAATGACCTCAATGCTATCCTGGAGCGTCTCTGGGAGCCGGGTGGGGTCTATCAGTACGAAGCGGTGCTACAAAACTGTTGACAACTGTTCTCTTCTATGACATAGGCGAGTGTCAGTTCAAGCAGAAAGGCTTGCCGGCTTTACAGTGCAGCTGGCAGGCGTCAGAACTGTGGTAGGGAATATCGATGTGTACAACGCCTTGGAGCTGTTTGCGAGCCTATGCTAGTGGTTGTGAATAAGCATAAGCCGTAGATGATTCTATGATTTTCAAGCCTCTCATGCCATCATTCTGTGGACAGTTCTGGTCGCTCACTTTCAATCCCGTTTCCTCAAGTACGGATACGATCACCTTAAGCTTTCCAGCGAACGCCACGGATATCCTACTTTCGACATCCACATATATGCAGTATGATGCACTATCCTTAGGAATAGCGTGAAGAAAAGCAATAGAGGTGCAAAACCTGGCAAGCCCTGTGTAAGCGGAGCCTAGAAACGCGCAGATTGCCGTTTCAGCATCCACGCAGATCAGGGCATCAACTACGCTCTAACCAAGAATGGTGCCCCGTATATCCCAAGTTACAACCTCAAGGAAACCCTCCGTGGTAGAGAAATTTGAGTCCTCTCACTCGTCAATAGCGAAGGGAAAATTCATTCAAACCTTCGCATCATGACTCTGCTACCTTGGCCTCAGCCGCAAAATACGCGAATTTCTTCATTCTCACGCCTCATATCCGTAGCGCTATCTCAACAATCGCTTCCGAATGATATTTGAACGTCACTTTGTCGTTCAGCTTCTGATAGATCCGGCTTAGGTTTCGATGCGCATACACGCCCACAATGTCAAGATCCGTTCTCACCGCGTCGTAGCTTCGCTGAAGCACATCTTTGAACGTCTCGATAGTCTGTTTGTGCCGCTTCTGATGCAGGTAGACATCACTCACCTTGAGCAGAAATCTCCGCGTTACTGAATGACACCAGCCGTGAACGCGCTTCGCCTCACGTAGAAAGCGGAGGCCGTAACATTCGGCTGAGGCGTAGTTGCGTCGTTGTCGAAGCAGAAAGCAGAAGTCGACGCGCAGGAATTGCATCTCATCATCGATGAGGTCGAGCTTCTTCTTCAGCGTGTTCAAGAGAATCAGGAAGATCTGCTTCAATGCGCTCTCGAGAACCCCTTCGTCCTGCAGGTGAAACAGGATGATTGAGAGCGAGTGGGAGTGACCAAGCCGCACGGCCGAGGTGCTCGCAAAGTGTCACAGAAGACAGGTTCGTATTTCGGGAAAGCGGTCCCACCCTTCCCCACCAAAAGTGCGGAGGAGCAGCCGAATCATGCTGCGTGATTGATGTAGTAGAACATCGTCCACCATTCGGAAGCCTTCATTGATGAGCTGTCATGCCTGCGAGGTAGGTTTCTGAACCATGATTCTCACGCCGTAGATCAGCTTATCCTGCATACTTCGTAGATAGTCAAATGCTTCCTTCTCTTGTTCCGAGCCCAAGACAGTGCCTGCCGAGAGATCGATGACGTATAGCGTTGAATCTGTTGAAGTACGATTTCGATCTGACCGATGCTGAATTTGTTCAAAGTCATTGATCGCTCAGGATCGGGTACTCTAGAGCGTCGTAGTGAGACTAAGAAGGTGTTGGGACCGTGCCTAGGTGAGTCAACCAGCGGAAGTCAGGGTTGAGTATTGCTTAATCTTTAGAGGTAGCTATAACTGAATATTAAGAATACAGAAGAAGTTGAGTACAAGAGCTTCTATATATGTAATATTCAGAGACTGCGCTAGGTCCGAAGGGGACGTGTTGTGACGCAGTAAAGATGTGATGCGGAAAAGAAGGTGTTGGGGAAACAAAGAGGCTGGGGAAACAAAGAGGCTGGGATAGGGGCTCGGCTAGAGGCGCTGGCTAGCTCGCTCGTTAGCGGGCTTCAGCCTTGGTACACTCGTAACAGAAGGCATATGTGCTCGCTTCGATGTCTACACTTTCCGAAAGAAAGTCTCTGTTGCTCGCAGCCCTTCGTCGCCGGCCCTCAAGCATCTCAGACGCATCAACGTTGTGTTCTACTCAATGTCGTTCATCGCCGTTCTGCGAAACTCGATCATTGTATCGTTTCGAGCTTTCCGTTTCAGTGACCAAATTGTTCGAGTCGATGTCCGCTTGGTGAGATAGGTTTGAATTTGAAGTCACTATTTGAGACTCTTCATAATTAACGATTAGCGTAGAAGTACAAGAAGAAGAGCATCATCGCGCTTACCAAGCGTCATCTCAATTGCAGCCCTAGCATGAACCGCATTGTCGATAGCGTGACTCAACATAGATTGACGATCTAGACGAATCCCATTACAGACTCTCGCAGCTGCCAGACTGTCAACTTTCTCATCTTCGCGCTCAGAAACCATCGTATTCGTCTCAGCATTCTGTAATCGATCGTGAAACATCGGCAACGACAGAGTGCAAGTTACAATCTGGGTCTGGAGCTCAACAATAGCTCCGTAGTCGATGTCGTTGCTTGGTAAAACGAAGTTGCCGTTTGTGTCGCCATTGCTTTGTGTATTCGAAACAGCCGTGAGAGTATCGCTGCGAGATGCTGTCTCGAGCATGGTCAAGACGTTGACTTCGCTAGCGTGGTAAGAGTTGCGCTGATTTGCCTCTGTTTTGACTTCGTTCTCGACCTGTTGAGATATATGACGAGTGTTGCGTGAACTACTTGTGTTGTAGAAGGCCGATGCTCTATCGATCCATGCGATGAAGGGGGCTTTATTGTCACTTTGTCCACGCTTGCGCTGCCCAGAGGTACTTTGAAGTAGGGAGGTCGTATCGACATCTGCACAAGTCAGTCATTTTAAAAAAGAATGAGTGGGACTCATCATTGTCTTACTGAGGCTAACAACCTGTGAAGGGTTTGCTCGATCACGGTTCTTTGATTCAAACCGAGCGAATTCACTGGCATCCACATATGAAATTAATATATGGGGCGGAATTGACGAGCTGACTTCCTCGTTCACGTACGAGATTGAAGGAGTACGATTTCTGCGAAGACAATGTTCGCTGTCAGAGTGTTGCTTTGTGTTCTTCCCTTCACCATTCAGTACTGGAGCCGTTCCATCAGCGACGACGTCTCCGCTGCCGTTGCGCTTCCGCTTTTTGCGGCCTCTTGTGAGTGAAGAGTTCACTTTCATATCTGCAATAGTTCAATAGACATAGCAAGATAGGGAGGTATAGTCATACGTATTTGGTGAAGGTTGCAACGAACGGCTTTATCCTCAAGTATAGGACAGAAGAGCGAGCCACGGTGTTGGGTGATGTGTTTGACAAGTTTTACACGTCGATCTTCATCGAATTTCTGCAGTCTGTGCTTGCCCAGGGCGCAAAGTATCAAGAGTGCATAGGACCAACCTATGACTCTTGAGACGAGCCATAGAAATTGCCTTACCACCTTGATTTCATTGCGAGCGTCATCTGGCCCTGCCAGATATGTATGTAAGTTATTCAAATAAAGCTCATTCTCATTGGTCAATCCTTTTCTATTGATTTGATTGGCAGTTTTAAGAAGCATATCGTGATAGCTCTCCAAGGTCTGGTCCTTCCAGGGGTTGCGCCGGTCCGAAAGCTCAGTGAAAGTAGCAGCCGTCGCGCTGCGACAATGAACAGCGATCTCGTCAAGTTCTTCGTCTGTAAGACTCATGTCCGCTTCTAGCGTGATGATCCATCCGCTCTCAACATTAGCATGTCGTAACGTGGGCAAATACAACTTCTCGTACGTCAATAATTTTAAACAGCGACAAGACATGTGCGAGGGGCGGGGATTCTCTTGGAACAATTAAGCTGGAAGTCAGTATTTCGACTTGATGAAATGCCTAGGTAAAATGATCAAAATTGATTTGTTGGTTGATGATTATGTAGTATTCAACAGTCACCATGGCATTGTCCAGAGTATTGAATGTTCGAGTGCAACAACCCTCATTTATATACAAGATGGTAATTCGTCTACGATGCATTTATTTGAGGGCTGGAGAAGACTGTCATCGATATGTTATGTAGACTGGAAGTCTTCATTCGCTGACGGAGGTTAAAGAAACATGCTGCAAGTTCTCACGTCCGCCGAATGCTGACCAGGGTATTCTTTTGAATGCGAATCACAACGAATGAATATTACTCGCCCTGGACGGTTCCTGATCTAAGCCTAGGTGTGGCGAAGGAAATGTGAAGCACACTCCGCACAACACTTGTAATACATCAAGTATCAGAGGCTTGAAGAAGTGGTGCTTCGCACATCGTGGCACCCCTTGTGCGCCATGGCGATGGTGGCCGTGATGCCAAGGGTAGACGATGTCGAAGTACCACATCCTGAAAATAGTTTCTCTCTTGAAGATAGTGATTTCTCTCCTCCACCGCATCGCGTAATTGGGATTCCAATTTGGCAATCTTCTCAGAAGTCTCCCTATCTCGCTCTTTTCGGCGCTGACGGAAACGGTAAGAGGCAGTGGCATTTCTCCTTCGCTTCTCGCCTTGGACTCTCGACGCTGCCTGCAGGTCCACAGGTACCTGAATAGGACCATGCGCTGTTTCCAGAACCATCATTCGATATTGACCTTGCGCTGTTGCATTTGATGTAGGCATTTCGAAGGCTTCAGTGCCCGGTGGCATCTGCGGCAATGTCGACGAGGGATCAGATGACGGGGTAGAGGAATAGTACTGAGGCTGACCAGTGGACACCACAGGTGGTGCGATGACAGACCCAGTCTCACTGATCCGGCTTGAGAAGCTGGCTGCGAAGCCTCAGGGTTGATACCGCGTGTGCGTTCACAATTCTGCGCCGGAGAGTAGGGAGTATCTTAACTCACTGGGCGGTATGAAGATGGTCCCGCCAGGGACAGGCTATGAGTGTCAGATTTTGACGAAATTAGAGGGCCTGCGTTCCCTGTCGAGAGAAGAGAAAGACTGAGGTCACGGCTGGGATTTGAACGACGTTGGCATCCTACAGGGTTGAGAAGCTTTTGTATACCAATTGAGCAGGAAGCTTTTCGATGCGGCTGTCTTGAGAAGGCTGCAAAAGTCTGCGAATAATCGTTTGGGGCGGGCCCCACTCGCTGCAGGTCATCTGGCGATGCTGAGTGTGGGAAAGGGACAGGAGGCAGAGTCCGAGCCTGCAACATAGGAACTTCGTCTCTGGGGCGATGAAAGCTTTGAGTCTTCAGGCAATTGGATTTAGGATACCTGCAGTTTGACAATTCCCGCTCTCGTCATCCCAGGTATGATGATGTTGACTGGTCAACCTCGCAGCAGTGTTACAAGTTTCCTTGTGCTAAGTGAATTCAATGAGTGGTAAGAAAGCAGTGTTACTTACAGTCGAACTGTGAAGCTTGAGGCCGGCATGTTGATGCGATGCATACAAACCACTTAGGGCAAGTGATGAAAATATAAGTCTGTTGAAACCCTTTTTCAACAAATCTAAAGCGATCGAGCTGTGATGATGGCGCATACTGGCCTGCAAGCCATCTTTGCAGATCAGTATGAACCAAGCACTGAATCGAACCATAGCTTACGAATTGAATCGTCCCGTTATCTTTGATAATTTCGACGAAGTTGTGATCGAGCTGCGCCTTACCGTATTAGTCGCGTGGTCTGGCCACGCGATGTGTCCGTGACAGAACCTTGGCTGCCGTCTGCGATAATGTCAGCGAAGGATGGTCGGCAGCTTTGTACCGGAGCTAAATCTCAACACGTCCTTAGCTTTCCATTGCAGCTTCCAATGGTATTACTGCCAGTGGGAACATGCCACGCAACGGGAACAGACCACGCCTATAATCCATGCTCCGAGGCGCGAATCACACCTAACTTCAAAACGCCAAGTTTCGTTTCTCCCTTCCATCTTTTTGTGTCCTCCCTTCGTTTCTGTCAATGGTTGCAACATTATGCTTAAAAGCCTCATTCTAGCTGGAGTCTTCCTTTACTCGGTTCTCTCCGCTGCAGTGTCAATCTGGGCTATGATTGGTCTTATCGCTAAAAGCTTGTAGGCTTTGTGGCTGGGCCTTCCATTGATGAGATTCCTTTTTTGGTATTTGGGTGCCTATACGCCTCTTGAATTCGGACAAGTTGGAAGACAGGCTTTAATTGAAAGTGAATGAGAAATTCACATTGCACTGGCAGCTGGATTAGATCGAAATGTTTAGAAGAGGTGGAAGAGATTCCTTTGCTGGCAAATTCGTGTATCATAGTTGAGCGTCAAGCCACAATGTTCTTTCAGCGATTCGCTCGTCAATCCTAACGTCCTCTTCTCAACGTAAACACGGGGGTCTCGGAGTCTCCTGCGTATCCCATCATTCTCGCTCCATACTCACACCGGTCGTTCCTGCCTTTACTTCGTATCCCGCCTCTCAATATTGTTCACTTTTGGAACGCCTTACCCAAAAATGCTGCTCCACCTCTTTTTCCCTCCCCTCGAGTTCCCCTTGCCCCTGACCTCCTGATTTTCTGGCAGTATGGAGTATCTGGGTGTGTGCTCGTTGAGGGTGCCCTGAACAAGCATTAAAATCCTGGTGATGCAAAGGAGATCTGAGAACTACCTCTGTGGATTGGTCGTCAAGATGGATGATGTTGTTCGGTTCTGAAGCCCCAGTGTCGCGCTTTAAAGGCCAGCTGGCCTGAGATAAGCTATGGACTGACCCACTGAATTGGGCAGATCCTAAATCGCTGGCCGCCGTCTGATCGATAACAAGGGGGGCGGGGTCCAAGTGCTGTACAGAAATGCTCTCCGACTGCTGTGGATTTTCAAATCTCTTCATAATCTGATATTCTATTAACTTCGCTCATGGCATCGGCAGACAAGGGTTCATGACCTTTCGCCAAACGTCGCGAGGCCACTTGGAATCAACTTTGGCCCAGTCGGCCTCCGTACGCGGGTTCGATTCACGAACCGCGTCAAAGAGAATCTGCTCAGACGGAGAGAGCTTGGTCGGCTATGGCCAGTGAATATGGTGTGTGTATGGAAACTGATGGGCGTCTTACTGCTTTCACGTGAACACTTTTCAACTTGACCACACTACATGGCCTTGAGTAAACAGCGTCAACAGCGCAGAGAAAAGCTCACTAAACCTTGACCCCGTACTCGTGTTCGTCTGCGCCCAAGATCATGACTTTCTGTCCAACGAGCATTTTGGGGATAAAGTCGAGTATTGCTGGTGCGAGCTCTTCAACTTGTTCGAGGACTGTGTTGGGATACCAACCTTCGTGGTGTACTTCCACTGTTCTCAGGTGGCGGTCTTCGAGTGACGATGGAAGGCTGTGCGTACAAGTCAGCGGAGGGTTGATAGGTGACTTCGACACACTTTACAAAACTTCTTCATCGTCCTCAAACCTCTTGGCAGCGAGTTCAGTCTCAGAGCCAGCAAACCCAATTACTACTGCTTCACATCGATCTGGCTGCCACTGGCCATGGCCCTCTTCGAGTTGAAAAACTCTCTCTTCTAGTGGGGTCAAGTCGGAGAATTTCATATTGACAATAGCAGATGTACCATACAAAGGGCAATATCTGAGGTAAGAGAACGACGCACAGAAAAATGAAAGTGTGATTGCGAAAGAAAGAGATTAAGGCACTTCAGCTGCATTATGATGGACTTGCGTCAAATTCTCAGTGTACGTTCCCTCAATCCATGGCGGAAAATGGCTCAGGCGGAGTGTCCGGTGCAATGCAACGCTAATGCAAGCCAAGTCGTGTAGGATCTAACAATTCATTTTTTACGATAGCAGCGTCTTGCGATTTGTAGGTCTTCTCTTTCCGAAAGGATATGACGGCTGGCATATTAAGTTCAGTGGGGACGGTGCATTTGCAGCGCTTACCATATCCATCGCGTTGCCTGGCCGCGCGACCTGATCGTCCAATGAACAAGTGCATCAAATCGCGCCTTTACCGTGTCCGTTGCGTGGCCTGGCCACGCCGTGGACCGTGCATAGCCGTGCCCTTACCACATCCGTCGCGTGGCCTGACCACGCGAATTGGCCACACATAATTGGACAAGGCGCTGCACCTGCCACCCACGCCATATCTCTCCATATCCCGTCACGACATCCTTTTCTTCAAGCCTGTGCATGGCCCCTTTTTCGCTGACTCCGAGTTGGCAAATTGGCTTCAGTTCGTCGTATGCCTCCGTACCCCCGCGCATTCATCATTCAATCTAGTTTTCTCCGTTTCTCGCCCATTCAATATCGAGGCAGTTGAACATTCCAACAACATGGATTTTTTTACAACCAAAGCGCCTCCTTCTACACCAGTAGATACTGATGCCGTCGCTCAGATGGAATCTGACAGGCAGGTAATGTGCTCCACTTTCATAAGGTTGAAAACACATACCAACATCCGTCATAGAAGCCAGAAACACTTCCGCGTCAATCCAGAGAGTTACGTCCCGACTTCAGCGATGGGCCATGGACCCTTGTTCGCTTCTTCACCGATCAAATCCTACCGGAGGGTTTCGACTTACATCGCTTCCTTTCGGACTCGGGCATCATGATCAATATGGTTCCCCACATTGTGGAACACAAGCATGCTGGGTCTTATGAACTCGTCGTTGCAACAACATGTCTCGACGTGCTTTCAGAGAAATTCCAGGATTTCAGAATGGTTGTCGATTATGATTCATTTGAGCCAGCTGACGAGATCTGGGAGGCCAACAAAAGAGCTCGAATCAACACACTTGACAACGCTGCTGAAGCGACCCGCAATGGATGGGGGCATGGACCGGCAGAATGCTATCGTATTGCTACCTGCAAGGCTGGTTTCGGGACAGAGCTTGAATGAGCAATCCTGAATTGGGACATTCAAGTAAGCTATCCATACACCCACCTCGCAACAAACCTGCTTATAACGCCTAGCATTCCAATCCTCGGATTCGCAAGAATTTCTCGCAAAACCTCTTGTTGTTTTGTCTGAATCGTTGTGACCGTGATGACACCCCTTCTGCCCACGACATCCTCGAGCGGGATCAGAACGACTGGTTCCAACCTTTTCGGAACGGTCACACAGACTCGTCCGAGTTATCGATGGCGGTAGACTTCCCCATCGGGATTCGAGAAGGATTGGAAGAGCAGACGACTTCGTTATTCCGACGCTTTCTCGAATTGTCCGGTGGTAAGGTGAATTGTGGACAGCACGAGATCAAAATGGATTATACGACAAGCCAAAATGCAGCCCTCTGCGCTAATCTTCTGGGCGTCTTCAGTTCACGTCAATCCAGACCCTTCGACCCGGAAGATATGCAGGGCGCGCTTTCCAAGTCGAAACTTTTCGCGGGACTGTCAAAGCCAGACGTAGCAGATATACTCGAATGGAGTCTTCGTATGATGGCATTAGTGCCTGTCGATTTTCCAGAAAACTACTTGGTACAGTGCTCTCAAAGCTGAGGCTGGCACACACTAACAATGGCCCAGAATCTTCCATCGCAACTGTTGTGCGGTTTCGGTGCGGGACAAATTGATCAAATTCGTTTCCACTTGTGAATCACCATTGCGCATAGTGAAGAAACAATGCTGACAGAAGGTAGTGAGCACACCTACCACCGACTTCCGTCCCTTCGGAGAGAAGAGAACAACATTCTCTTGCTTCTTACTTGGAGCTCCACGTATCATGGTCAGACCCTTGAAGTGCTGAGAGATTGGATAAAATCAGAAGAGAGCTTGAATCTATATCAACGACTGATTGAAACCCTTTGGCTCGAACAAACACCTGAAGCGTTTGCGTTGACCCTAGCTGCTTTGTTGTGCCGCGAGCGACTGCTTCCATATACTGTGGACGATACCGTTCAGCCCATTGGGGGCAGCTACTTGGCGGACTTTGATGCTATCTTGAATAGTCAAGATATCAACAACAGACGGGCGATCTTTGAACAAATGGCCTTATCACTCTTGCGCGTGCTATGCACTCTCAATATCAGCGAAGAAACAGTTCGACTTCTTGCAGAGGTCCTTGACAAAGAAGCATCACTACTGAAACCGCTAGATGGTATTGCAGACCAGTATTGCACCAGAAAATTTCATCGACACAACCACAACAAAGCTTTTGAGGAAGCCAGAGAAGGTCTCTAGAAATGCGTGGAGGCAATGTTGAAGAGGGACAGGAATGCTGATGCTGAATGGACGGTGATACCGAGATTACCTCTGCAGCTGGTCAGCGCAGTATAAATGACTGGGAATTTCCTTGTACAAGTAGCTATTTGTGTCATTGGCGGAGAGGCAACTAATTAATCAGCCTGTAGAAGTTATCATTCTTCGAAAGGCAAAGAAGTAATGTCCTTCTGCGGTGGATTGAGCTTCGAAGGTTGCAGAGACAACATACTAGGCCTTCGCTTTGAGCCTCCAACGCTCGGTTGTTCCATTTTTTTCAAGGTTGAGGCAAGATTCGAAAGGAAGTGTGGTGTTTCCACCTTCAATTGATAAATTATTCTTCGTTATTAACGTCCGACGAGTTCTCTTAAGTCCCTATAGTCATCCAGTTCTGGCACCCCTCCTCGTCCGGTCAGAAATGGATGCTTGGGAGGGGCCAAGATTGGATGGTGGCTTAGCCACGACCACACTCGGTCGCGTTTGATTTAGAAACGTGAGCCATGTTTTGAGAACCTGTATTGCACGTGATCAAAGACACGTGCATTGTGGAGTGTCGGCCCGCGCCGACATTAGAATAGCAATTGGCCTTGGACTTGAGAAGGACTGTGCAAACGAACGTCTGGGCTATGACGCCGTAATTGCTCATCGAGTTTCCTCATGGTAGATACAGATTCTGAGTTGCCGCACTGTGTTGATCGAAACGACTTTACATCTGGGACGAATCTATGTAATCGGCCCGTATGTTAAGACATCTCGTTGACTGTGGCTCTCGCAATAGTCCTCATTAACCAACATGGTTGAAAATTCCAGTATGTGGCCTTGCCGCTATTTTTGAAGTCGGCGGGCCAGCGGAAAAAATCTCTCGCGTCCGGCCGTAATTTCTGCTTTGCTGCACCCCGAGACAGATTATGCACCCGTTAGAAGCCAACAACTTCAGGTCCCAGCTTTGTCTGCATCCATCAGGGTCGGGAGCTGGTTCTCTTGGGGGAGATCTCCTGGCCCTACTTTGATCTTTCTGATCCAATGCATTCCCACTAGAGTTCTCCTGGGAGAACTTGCCTAGGAGTGCCAGGTGGAGATGTGGGGTTCAAGGATTCGCTGCTGCCGCCCTGTTCCCTGGGAGAGATCTCCTGAGTCCATCCTCCCAGGAGCTTTAAATACGGGTTGGCCATCATGGATCCAATACCAGCTCATCCTAGCTACCTCTTAAACCCAGAAGAACTCTCCTAGGACAAACTCCCCAGGAGAGCCCGAATCAGCAGGTAGCGCTACAACCGCGCCAAAGTTGAAGCGGGGTGCCAGAATTGGAGCAGGGAGTCAGAATTGAAGTAGGGTGCCAGAATTGGAGGGTTGCAAGAGGTGGAGCAGCAGGACTGGACTGAACGAAGAGAGTGTCAACCAATGAAAGAATGCCCTATTAGGGTGTGCAAGGAAAGACATTGAGCCTTGTATAACGGCCAACGTGATGATTCGCTAGGGACAAGGAAATGAAAGCACAAAATTCTATCAATTGATCACGAATCCTGAACATGTATAGACTAAATGACATCTATCAATCCGAGTGAATTCGCAATCTGCCTTCTCATATGAAACCATCAAACATAATTAATGACGAGGCTGAAGATAGAGCGATGGAGCTCTGTTGACGGACGGAATAGAGACCACCACTACAGAAAACATAGGCGAAAATGATGAATAAAATATGTGACGTGGAGAAATATCTCCGCTCCCAGCGCTGTAGACATGAGAAGGAGGATTGCATAGTTTCTTACTCGTCGTGGAGGCGAGGGTCAAGCTTTTCGAATATCTCAGAACCTACCGACGACGCCGGCGTTTCCGCAGCACCCGTGCTCTCGTCCGTGACGGAAGCGGTTGACGGAGATGAGTGTTCCGAGCTGATCGAAGGAGATGTCGACTTTTCAGCGTATTGTTGGCCGCACAGCTTCGTCGTCTCATCCACAAAATCATACGTGAATTGAGGCCACCTTTCGAGCTTCACATCCTGGTCGTGATCCTTGATCTTTCAAGACCTCTTTCTTCGGTCAGGCTCAAATTTCACTTCGCTGCCTGACCTACGCCTCTTGATGCCTTTGGTGAACTGGATGCAATGAACATCCTGAAGGTGGAACTTCAACTCCAGAACGGATTGGAAAGCGTCGACGCATTTCAGCCTCGGATGGGGGCATTTGGTCGCTTTGCAATCGTCCAGCCTCTTGATGTGTCTATCGATATGTTCTTTCCATTTTTCACGGTCGATGAATTGCTGCATCCGTGTCGGAGCCGGAAGTGCAGTATCCCCAGACAGAAAGAGCAATACTCAGGGCAGGCAAGGGTTCCGCCGTAGACGAAAGAATTGCACTGGATAGGGAGCATTTCCGGCCTCCGCAGGTGATCCTGACAGTGATGATTCCATTCATCTTTGCCGAGAATTCATTCATTGCAATCGAAGCACAGCTCAGTAAAGCCGCAGGTGGTCACGAGTCTCTTTTTGTAGCAGCTATAGATGTGTCTCCATCTCTCGGCCGTCGGCTTGCTATGGGAAAAGAGCGAGGTCAGCAGCTTGCTCCATTCGTGGAGGACGCACAAGGTAGGGAGGATATCACGAACTTATCGAGCTCCAGCTTATGCTCTGCCATCAGGCAACTGCACTTCTCTGGCTCTAACCCCGGACGGAAGGGAACCTCGGTATCCTGTCGACAGAGCGTGATTATATCGCGGAGGACCGAGCGACCCTTATCACTCCGGATGGGAGCGACGAGGAAAAGATTCGACGCCAGTCGATCGCGTTCGGGCATGAGACGACGAATGCGATGGAACTGACTGCGGTGGTATCCCATGAAGTCGGCGTCGTCGGGGCTGGCCAGAAGTTTGCTCGGCTGAAGCTTTTAGCACCTGCTAAGCTCTTCCGCCACGAGCTTTCGTTTGTCTGTCATCAGCGTCAGTCGACGTTCTTTCGCAGCCGGGTCTGTCTTTGCGTTCGGAGCCAGAGCGTCGATCTCAGTGTCGATGGCGGCGAATTCGGAGGTGTTTTTCAGCTCGTGTTGCTTCCTGACCGGCAGTGCCTGCCATAGTTCTGGATTGCGATGCAGAGTCAGCCCGCGGAAGCGATCGTTCATGATACTGCGCAGCTTCCCGTCGAAGTAGCCCCCTTGAAGGTCGGTCTCGGCATTATTAGGCATGTAGGAATCGCAGTAGGTGCGCTTATCACGGTGTCCACCGTGCTATCCTTTGAGCCGCCGAATAGAGCTTGTCTGCCATCTATGTCAGCTTGAGAAATCGGGTCGAGGGGGGAAACGATGAGACCCTACCGACGAGGTACAGACCCTCTGCCCTGAAATCGTGAATGGTGGGGGGCCGCAGATATCCGGCGCGCCCTCCCAGCTCCCTCAGACGCCTGCTGAAGGTGTCGGCTTTTTCCATCTCGCCGGTGGAGACGACGTGGAAAAAGGGTTTGCCGAGCACACTTTCGTTCTGCCGGAGATGATACATTTCGTTCTCCGGCGGTTCGATCTCCAGCAATTCCTTCATAGTGCTGTAGTCCCGGAACGCATTCTCCGCGATGGCTCTGGCCAGCATCGTGAGCACTGGATTGCAAAAAAGTGGTCGTGGCTTCAGACCCTCGTATACGGAATGTTCCGGCCTGCTCATCACATCAACTGTCAGATAAGCTGTGATGACGGAAAAGCATTGGATGTTGTCGAGGCGAACCTTTTCTCCGGCGTCAATGTCATATTCTTCGCATCTCGCACCACCTGTATGGCGAATTCGGCTTTCCCGTGCTCATTCCGAAAAACATCAAAGGTCATGTCCTACACAAGGCATTCTCAATCACTTTCATCCTTGTTTGAGAATTCGTTCAACTTACACGGTAATAGAGGCCGCGACCGGAACCGGCCCGGCAGGTGGATTCGATGTACTCACCCACCCTGGCCGATGTAAACACATAGAGCTGGATCTTCGCCCATGTGTCCACACGGGTCCGCGGCTTGTCGTAGATCTGCCAGTCTTTCTCCCAGAGCTGCGTGCCCAAGTGTATAAAGTGGTTGGTGGTACCGTAGCTCCTGATCCGCTTTCTGTGAGCAAGGCCAAGCTCATCACGCAGGTGGATCTTGATGAACTGCAGACTGCTTAGCCTCAATACTCGGAGCATGGGTTGCGGAAGCCACGGGGTACCCACGTTTGTGACGGACTGCGTTGTTTCGGGAGGTATGAGGAAGGCGTGCCTCCGCCAGCCGGCCGTGAAGTCTTTCCAGTATTGCAGAACGGACTTCTCGCCCGCCTTGGGGTCGCCATAGGTGCCATCGATACCGTACGCTATTATTCTCATAAAGTCCTTCAAGGTCTCCAAGTCGTACGGGTCAGCGCCAGGGTGGTCTTGTACGTATCTGTTTGACGAATGTCAGCTTCCTTCAGAAAGCGCCAGGGCCCAGGGCGGTAGACCTACCCATTCCATAGCCCCAACGCCCGCGTATAGTTTTTCTCGGTCTTGGGTTCAAGGTGTTTCTTGACTGCACAGTGAAGAGCGAAGGCAGAATTGGGAAGGAAGTAAGACACAAAGAGAGAGTGCGCAGGTATCGTAGAGCTAGGTCTTGCTGAAAGCAAACCAGGCGTCTTGCGAGACGATTGGCAAAACAACGGGACCAAGGTAGACAGGTAGGAAGGACGAAACAGAAAGAGCGAGGGCAGCAGACAAGGCAACAGTCGCGGGAGAGGGCACGGCGTCGTCTTCGAATCCAGTTTCGCACCCCCGGGAGCCAGCTCTGGCTCCCCTCCATCCTGCTGGGGTTCGCCGTCTAAACTTGACGAGATCGAGCTGGCAGGATGCACTAAGAGTCACGAGAATAGCAAGGAGCAGTGCCTGAGCAGTGGGTGAGCGAAAGTGGGTTGGAGTGGGCCACCCTACCTGTTTATTCGTACACATCTGCATCTGTCATTATCTACATTGTACGCGATTTATCTCTTTTTACGATTCTTTTCTGTTTATCCGTACACACTGTATGCTTTGTACATGCTTCATGGCACATGCTAATTAGCTCGATAGAAAGCATCCTTCATGGCTCGATACCAAACTTCCTACCAAATTCCCTACCAAATTCTCTACCAAACTCCCTATCAAACGCTCTATCGAATTCCCCACCAAACTCCCTATCAAACGCTCTACCAAACTCTCTACCAAATGCTCTATCAAACTCCCTACCAAACGCCCTACCGAATTCCCTATCAAACTCCCTACCATACTCCCTACCATATTTCCTACCATATTCCCTACCAAACTTCCTACCATATTTTCTACCAAACTCCCTACCATACTCTCTACCAAACGCTCTACCATATTCCCTACCATACTCCCAACCATACTTCCTACCATATTTCCTACCATATTCCCTACCAAACTCCGTACCAAACTCCCTACGTGCTCCATATGCGATATATTCAGTGCTTCGTATGTGATCTACTCAGTGCTTCATATGTGAAGTCAATGAGAAAGCCAATGGGGAAGCCAATGGGGAAGCCAATGGGGAAGCTATTGGGGAAGCCAATGGGGAAGCCAATGGGGAAGCCAATGGGGAAGCCAATGGGGAAGCCAATGGGGAAGCCAATGGGGAAGCCAATGGGGAAGCCAATGGGGAAGCTATTGGGGAAGCCAATGGGGAAGTCAATGGGGAAACCAATGGGGAAGCCAATGGAGAAGCTATTGGGAAAGCCAATGGGGAAGCTATTGGGGAAGCCAATGGAGAAGTCTGAAGCACTGAATAGACCACATATGAAGCACTGGGTAGATCACATACGAAGCACTGAATATATCGCATATGAAGCACTGAATATATCACATATGAAGCTCTGAGTACGTCACATATGAAGCACTGAGTCACATATGAAGCACTGAAATTGATTTTACTTTGCATTTATTGAAGATTCGCCACTAATTTTGATGAGGCTCTCGGCAAATCCTTCGCATACAACGGTAATAAAACGTAGTGCAGAGCAATTTCCATCGGAAATGGCGACCCCCTCGTATGAGGCACTGGGTATGTCACATGTGAAGCATGTATAAAGCACTGTATGGGGACATCTACGAAGCTCCATACGACATTCAGATCACGTACGAAGTGCAGTGTGATTGATTTCTATGAATTCTGCTCTCGGCAAAATCAATGTTAGCAAGAGCCGAGAATACAGCTGTCACATAGTTCCGCCTCAATATGATCTCATTAGAAATTCTACCTGACCAACAGTCCGTGCCAGCCAATCATTCGTGCAGACGCCACTCGCCGTGAAACCCGCTAGAACTAGAGGTGGGGGCAAGCATTGCTTGCCGCGCGCTCAACTGCTTTCTACCCTTCAGTCATATACAAAGTAGTTCATCTGCTCCTTTCATCCTTTAATACTATGCACCCTTACGGAGTCCTCCATCCGACGCCCGTAAAGATTCTCAAGCGCGCTTTTACTGATTTCGAATTCGACTCTGAGCCCGCGAGCAAGCGTACCCGGCTGTCGCCAGATCAATTGCCAACTCCTCCCTACTCGACCCAAGCGGAGCATCCTGAACAGTCCAGCTCTTTCTGCGACTCTTCGGACTGGCGAGAACGGCTCAAGTCGTCGCTTCTCAGACCTCCTCTTGACAACCATTATCCGCCTACTATCAAGCAGCTTACGGCCAACCCGCGATTGAGCGCCTGGCTCGACGCAATTCCTTATCCTCGCGCCGATTCCTGTCCAGCCCGTCCTCGTATATTTTTGCCACCGAGCTGTGCGTCTCGATCTGATTACGTTGAGCTCAAACGTCCGCAAAGTTGTGAAGCTCGCTTTGACCTCGTCAGGCACAAACGGCCAGCGAGCGGCTCAGACCCGAAACCCAAACGCGCCCGGCTGACGTTGACGGCGCTCCAAAAAATGTCGCAGCAAGAATCACAATATACCGAAAGTCTTGTACCTCGGTCTATCTCCTCGAGCAACAAGGCACCCGGTACCTCAGACTCTGCATACATAGATACGCTTTACGGCCACGGCATCGTTATGGACCTTTCAGGACGGAAGATACCTGAAGAGCTTACGCCTTTGAAAGAGCGAATATTGCAAAAGCGGTCCTCACCACAACTAGATGACCAAGCTGTCTTCGCAGTCATGGACGTAGCGGAGGAACTTGCGTATAACTCAGAAGGTCCAACAAACAAGATCCTTGGGACATCTATGTTTCCGCTCGGGTATGGTGGCTTGGTAGAGGGTGGAAACACTCAATGGAATACTGTCGCTATGCCAAACAACCCCCAATGTGACAACAAGCTCTCGGCGCCCAAACCCGATGCCTATCTGGCCTATCCGCGCGGTTCAAAATCTCCTTGGACAGTCAAACAGAACAACGTCGTCAATCATCCTAGGATACGGCCGTACTCCCAACCGGCAAAACGCAATACGTTTCCATCTCTCTCGTTAGAGCTGAAGGCTGAGTCCGCTGGTGGAGTACTAACCACAGCGGAGGCGCAGGCTGCGGGCAGCGGATCGCATTCTGTCAATTCAATACTGTGGCTTCTTGAGGAGGCTAAGGCGGCTGGCCTCGAAGTAGACCTGATGCAGGACACTGTGTCCTTCTCGTTTGTGTCGTCTCACAGGCAGGCCGTAGCCTACCTCCATTGGCTCGACCCCGAGGAGAAAAAATTCTGTATGTCTTACCTCCGATCATACTCAACTTTCGAGGCAGACGGCATTCGAGGGTGCAACAACACTATCAAGAACATAATTGACAACGCCAAGGGGCCTCGAAGAAACAAGATTGGGGAAGCCCTTGTCACTCTAGAACCCATCAAAAGTTCTTGGAATCCCCAACCTACCACCACCAACCAGCCAACGCCCAACAACTCTTTCTCTGGAGACCCACGACCCCGTAAGCGGAGGCGAGACTCGCCAGTGTAGTTCTCAACGAAGAGCAGGTGGTCTGGCTACCTACAACACCAGTGACCAGAGCTGCTTCCGATGGCACGGGAAGCCGTTGAAGCTGAAGGGTTTGAGACTTCAGCCGTTGCCGCGGGTGAGTTCGACACCGAGGCTGGCGGCCCTATCGGACATTTCTTCGCAGTCGGTTGGATCGTATATCCACTACAGTCCACGGTAGCAGTCTTGGATATCGTGGTTGAGAGTAAGGGCATCTCTAAACCATCACAATTGCAGTACTCATAAGACAAAGCTGCACCTGGGCCTAAGTCTTTGGCAATATTATACACACAGCTCTACGCAGCATCAGCATGTTCAGTATTCCTGGGTTGAATCCCCTTATGATGGGTAGAGATGTCACATACCGAAGTACCCCAGCATCCTGGCACATTTGCATCACTAGTAGGTCCGCAAGCCTCAGCGCTTACGGACTGTCCATGAGCAACGGAAAACAGGATAATGAGGACAGCAGCAATTTCAGTGCCGCTTTCTCTCTCTTCGTATGCTCGTCATTATGAAACTTCCCTTCATTGAATAATAACACTCTTAGTTAGAGTGGGCCTTAATAAAGATTGTGAATCGACTATGTATAAGGTAAGATCATCTTCTAGATCTGCATCCTAATATATTTCATGCCCACAACCCATGCTTGCAGACACATCCTCGATTATGTCGAACCAGTTACTTTGAATCTTCATCACCTCATCGTACTTTGGCCTGAGCTGAATTTCGGGAGTGGGGACAGCTTCTGCCTTATTTCGGATTACGTTCGACAAGTTTTGCCTTGTCGCTTCGTCTGCTTGAAGTACTCTAAAGCCCTTGACGTTCCATGATCTTCACAAGGAGGATCTTCTGAGACGAAAGCCCTTCGTAATCAGGCCCGTTAAATTCTGCCAATGCTTGAGGTTTCCCTAGCAGCAACTTTGGTATTTTGAAGTAGTTAAGAAACCCGTCTGATTGACTCATGTGCTGGTATTTCAACATTTGACTCTCTCTCCTCGCTGACGACGCCTTGCAATTATTATTCGGCATACACTGCGCAATTCAATTCAATGCATTCACAACTCTGTGCTGAGGGAAAGAATCAAGCGCTGCATCAACGCTGTGATGAAAGAGCTCGCCATAGATCAGATAGTTGTACATTCTCGCATATCATTCAGATGAAAGAAGTGTCAGGACCGTGCCTAGGTGAGTCAACCAGCGGAAGTCAGGGTTGAATAGTGCTTGATCTTTAGAGGTAGCTATAACTGAATATTAAGAATACAGAAGAAGGTTGGTACAAGAGCTTCTATTTATGTAATGTTCAGAGGCTGCGCTAGGCCCGAAAGGGATGTGTTTGTGACACGGGAAGGATGTGATGTAGGTGAACAAGGTGTTGGTGAAAGAAAAGGGTGTTGGGGAAGGAAAAGGGTGTTGGGCCATATCTGGGCCATATCTGGGCCATATCTGGCTAGCTCGCTGGTTAGCCCTAATCATTACGCAGGGAACTCGCTAGCGTTCACTGCGAATTGATTAGGGCTTCAGCCTTGTTCAGCCTTGGTACGCTCGTAACAAGAAGCTTCGTCATCTCGATATCGCTGACGTTTCTCTTGTTCACATTTCAGATCTAGCACACGGCTCAACGGGTTCACAATGTCGCTTTTGGCCTGATGTAGTGCTCGAACGTCATGCAAGCTCAAACGTGCAATCTGTACGGCAAGGTTCTGCAGCCCTTCGTTGCCTCGTGTGATCGCATCGTATAAGTTTTGCCGATTTCTCTCGCTCTGTACTGCTCAATCTGCTATCTTACGCGCGATGCTCGCAAGGAGAAGATGTGGATGAGGGGATAGCAGATTTTGCCCGTATCTCTTGACAAATGTTGGAGGGAAAGTAGCGAAGATGTTGGCACAGATGTTGTAGAAGATGCGAGAATCAGAGAGTATAGATCGCCGAGGAAGTGTAAATAGTTAGAAAGACTGGCAATGAGCTCTGCTGATAGATTCGTGAGTTGCATGATGAACATAGAACCTTGACGATCCGAAGTGAACGTTGGGGTGAAGGTGCTCGAGCGATCAAGTAGCTCTGAAGGCGAAGAATGCGGCGATGAGTGTTATTCAGCATTCTGTGTGTTCTCAGAGTTGTATACTAGTTCCTGTTCGTCGCTGTTGATTGTGTTCTACAGACTAGGGCATCAGAGATTAGACAGTCTTGTGAACGACTGCGAGACAAGGCTTTGACAGTGCGAATGTATGCTCTTGTTAGACGAGGTCTACTCAGGGGTAAGGCTGGGTCATTATGGGTTATACAATGTGATATCTCAAGCAGACAGTATATGGGTATTTATAGTAGAGCTAATCATTAAGAATTCTCGTCGGGAATGAGAGGGAATATCACAGGTATTTCGGACTCGTCATGGCGACTGATGCCATAGCTGTGGCGTAGCCGTGGCGTAGCCGTGGCGTAGCCGTGGCGTAGCCGTGGCGTAGCTCAAGCAGTGTCTAGTCATATGCATCAGTTCATCGTGACAATTGCCTCCTCTTCCGAGTGAGCTCGTTCGTGAACCCAAGATAAAGCCTTTGTTTATCACTATAAACATAAGGAAAGGCTCGATAAAAACTTTTAAACCTCTTTAAGAAAACAAGGAAAAGAGAACTTTCTGACAGAGCAGTGATCTGGCCCCAATCATAGGATGCGTATAGATGACGTGTAGATGATGTAGCGTTTATCCCACGTTTGAAATGTGTTGTTGAGTAGAAAGGATGTAAACAATCGTTGTTGTTATCATCTCTTCTGTTTCCCTCTTTCATTCTCAACTTCTTCATCTTCGTACTCTTACCTTACCTCCGCTCGTCAGACGAGAAGCACCGTCTCCGGTGCAGCTGCTGATGGTGATGTTCAGAAGCCTCGCAAACCCTCGTCAAGAAGATGGCCAATGGTAGTCAGCCTGCCGTAGCTCTCTTTTCCTCATGCCTCTTCTTCCTTCTCAGAGAAGTTTTCTTCTTTCTCCGAGGACCCTTCGCATACCCTCACACCTCCTTTGTCTCCTCGTACCTTAACATCCTTATATGACTCTGTAAGTTCTTATCCGGCGTTTCGGGGTCGTTACTCACATCCCGCTTCACCTGGCGTTAGTGGCCGTAGCGCTGGCCCGACGCCCTCTCTGAATAGGGTAATGTGCGTCCGCTGTGCCCGTGTGTTTCATAGCCGTCTTTCATGACAGCGTCATGTATAGAAAGTGTACTCGCTGCGCTGGGCTCAAAGCCGATTGTTTTTCTGTGAGTATATCCATCTCATACTTGTGCTAAGCGCTTACGTCTCGACTTGTAGATTTCGAACGTGTTTGTTGTGAATTTGAACCGAGCCTTTGCTCTTGACGCCGCTTATCAAGCCGCTCCCAGAGGGAAGACGTCGCCGAAAAGGCTGCGCTTCTTGCTCACCAGAAGCAGCTAAATAAGGACTTGACGGCTGCACAGTGAATTTTGAGGCGTTTAGGGGTCAAGAAGAAGCTCAATCAACTTGATGTCTCCAAGTTGTTTTTGAAAGAGGTCATCACGATCGACAATACCTTTAGCGGTATGCTTTATGCATATCGCTTTGCCAGCGTTCCTTTGCTGACGTAGTAACCAACTTGACAAGAAGGTTGGCTAGAGGAACCCGTTGGCGGGTGAAAGCTAGGCTAGGAATCGACAGTAGCCATGAACGGAATACGGTAACTTGGAGAATACAGGCCAAGTACTATCAGCGAATGCGGAGTCCTAGATACCTCCATCAGTGGTACACAGCGATATTTCATCGCACGTTTTAGCAACGGATGGCACACGAGGTCAGTCTTCACCTTTCTGATATGTAGTCAACCGGCTTTCCTGAGCTCTTATGGTAATGCAAGCACAACAAGCCCAACAGATATTCGGGGTAAGCGACGCCGTCTGGGTTTTTCCACTCCAGCGTTCGTCACCATTGTATCCATCATCTCGAACATCCTAATCATGCAAGCGGCATGGCGCTGCAAATGCTGCTCCTGTGGCCTGCATGGTTCCAGCACCCATAAAGCCCACTCGAGCCATGAGGTCAACACAAGTTTGATCCCCCTTTACATTTTCGCCGGAACATTCGCCGGAGGTATGTCGGGTGATTCAGCCTCGAGTGCTGATGCTTCGGAATCAAATTATGACAGTCAGCACTAGAGCAATACCCCAAACCCTTATCTCCAAAGTGCTTCTGTTGTGTCTGAGCAGAACTACGGTACTGGGCCCGAGGTTCCTGATCATGGAACTCACTTCGAAGCACGGCCGAAATAGGGTGTCTGAGGAAGTTACAACAGATGCTGTACGGTGAGTGACCAGCCGCAACATCCGTATGTAACGGAGAAGAAGTGTCGCAACCTGTCATCGTTCGTTGGGAATCTGAGTCAGCTATGAGAGTTCTAAAGTTTTCATCTTCGGATGATGATTCTTTCAAACTTTTATATGAGAATTGTCAGCTTGTTACGTCTAAAGAGAATGAATTTCGTCATTCACAATGTCGAGCTTCACAAGACAGATTTTATCATCGACTTTCATTTCTACGACTATGGTATCATTAATACTATAGAGCAGTTTCTTCTGCCTAGTATTCTCAACGCTCCAATGTACAGCAATCTTGCTCGCTCGAACTACTTCGAAGTTAAGGCAGAGCTCGAAGCAATGAATATTAGATCAAGTTTCGTCAACAATGAGTCTTGTCTCAAGAAAGAAGATTCAATCCTTAAAAAAGATCAATTCGAATATCTCTATGTTCATCTAGATATGTGAATATTAAATTCGGTGAAAGTACCAAGCTGAAATTTTTCTCTACTTTCAGACAGTAATTTCTTTAGCATAAAGTGAACGGCTTTCTATAGCAATCATGACCGTGAATATACGAGCGCACAAGATGATTATCTCACTACTTTAATTTACAGACTTTATGTCACAAGTCGTGAGGAATGAACATCACAGGCGAAGAGTCAGATCTTTATGCCGTTGCAGATGTCACTATTCAAATTACTTGAAGATCTTTTGCTGCTGCCTGAATTTATGTCTAAAGGTTTGATAGAGAAGATTATCGGATAGAACATAGATTGACAAGTTTCTCAGAAATGATTTTCGGAATGTTTTGTGTACATGAATATGCTCACACAAATGCTTCTGTCGCGAAACAACTTCCCAAAGCCTTGAAAGAGATTGACTCAGCGCTTTACGTGGCTTGTCAAGCTTTGGGTTTAAAGATCAAAGTTGCATCAATTCTGAAAATTGACAATGATTACGATGGCATCTCGCTTGAGAAATTGCATGTCAATGGATCTGATGAACATGAAGTGCACAGGTGCAAACAGCAGCAGGAGAGTACTTCAACTGGAAAAGAAGTCACTGTATTGTTTGATATTGAAGCGACTGAATATAACAGCGACGATTGAGAGTATAAAGTTCTTGATGATGTGAGATCTTTCAAAAAGCTTACTCTAAGTGAAGAATAATCATGCTGGAAGAAGTCAACTGATCGTATGACGTCGAATACTGATGACAACCGATATCCGAATCATTTTGATGATACGCATGCTTTAAACAGTCAAGTGTTTCAAGGCACGTTCCATAACCCAAATATCAGTCAGTCCTTCTAGTTCGCTCTAAACTTACTTGACAGGTTTTTTTCGGTAAGGTTTAAGTCGCCAGTTGTCAACCATAGAGACTCGTGAGTAAAATGGAGAATAACCATTATGTTCTCACCTAAGGCTAAACTTGAACCCAGCAAGCCGTCCCCTGGAATCCTCTCCCACGGTTCCTTTTCGACGTGATCCCGACTTTGTCGACCGCGGCGACCTCCTCTCCTGGATCGACGAACGATGCTCACAGCCAGCAGGCTGCGCAGCGCTCATCGGCCTGGGTGGCGTGGGTAAGTCTCAACTTGCTATCGAACATACCCACCGCACCCGAGAGCGGTCACCGAATATATGGGTTTTCTGGGTGCACGCGAGCGACGCAGCTCGATTCGAGCAGGGCTATCGAAAAATTGCAGACGTGATTAAGATTGTAGGACTGGAGGATCCGAAGGCTGATATATTCAAACTGGTGCACGACTGGCTTTGCGGGTGCGAAGGAAAGTGGCTACTAATCCTCGACAACTTCGACAATACTGATCTCCTTCCCAAGGCTGGAGATACTGGTCGGGGAGGGCAGTGAACCAGCAACGATAGCGAACCTCGGCAGCCGATGTCAGCGTATCTTCCTCAGAACCAGACTGGATCGATTCTGGTCATCAGTCGAAGCCAAGCCGCCGCATTGAAGCTGGTGGAAGAGAAGGATATCGTTGCAGTGCAACCGATGGCCCCGGCGCACGCGCTGTCACTGTTCGAGAAGAAGCTAGGGCCCCTCGGTCAAAGCGATAATACTGCGGAGTTAGCAGCGGCACTGGAGTTTATGCCGCTCGCCATCGTTCAAGCGGCGGCGTATATCTCCCAGAGAGCACCGCGGTGTTCCGTACAGGGATATCTCGAAGACTTCCGGAAGAGCGATTGCAGGAGAACGGGTCTTCTGAATTATGAGGGAGGCCAGCTCCGGAGAGACTGGCAGGCCCAAAACTCCATCATCATCACATGGCAGATCTCATTCGAACGCATCTGTCGGACTTGGCCGTCGCTTCTTTGACCGACAGGGCATCCCAGAGGCCTTGCTTGGTTCGAAAGCGAGCCGAAAGTGGAAATGGTCACGGAAGCAAGGAAGAGCGCGATGAGCATAATGGCAGAGAAGAAGAGGAAGATAATGAAGATGATGCATCGGAGTGCAGTAAGGACGACCGGTTTGAAGACGACGTGCAGACGTTAAGGGACTACTCATTCCTCTCCGTCGGCACAGATCGAACCTTTGAAATGCATGCGCTGGTGCAACTGGCTACGCGAAAATGGTTGGAGGCCAACAGAAAGCTCGAGCAGTGGAAGCAGTGCTACATCAAGAACCTTTCCGCCAAATTCTCGACCGGAGAGCACGAGAATTGGACATATTGCCAAGCACATTTTCCCCATGCGAAATCGGCAATCACACAACGACCAAAGGCGAAGGGTTCATTGAGAGAATGGGCTTCACTGCTATATCATGCGGCATGGTACGCGTGGAGGAAAGGGAGTATAATTGGGGCTATCGACCTGTCCGAAATGGCGATGAAAGTGAGGAAGAACATATTTGGTCAAGAGCACGAGGAGACTTTGAGCAGTATGGGAGTAGGTCTAGCATATAACTTAGGAGGACGCTGGAAGGAGGCCGAAGAGCTGGAGATGCAAGTCATAGAGACAAGGAAGAGGGTGCTGGGCGAGGAGCATCCCGACACGCTGATCAGCATAGCCAATCTGGCTTTCACCTGGAAAAAGCAAGGCCAATACGAAAAGGCTATTGATTTAATGGACAAATGTGTAGATCTGCGAACCCGAATCTTGGGCGCTAATCATCTCTATACTTTGTCTTCTTTCAGAGCGTTTACGGAATGGCAGATACACTATAGCAAGTGATCTGACAATTACCTAGGGGGAGCAAGACCACCTGGATAAAGCATCATATTATGCTATATCCTCGGAGCCAAGAAAGGGACTTTTGCTTCGTATAAACAAAAATTTCCATTTGGAATAGCCAGATTCAAAATCAGTGTTGAAGCTAGAGCCCGGAAAAGCTGCTTGAATCCATACAAGATCTTTACATAGAATATTTTGTTGTCTCGACTTTTTCTTTACTGCTGGACAGGATAATTCTATCCTCTAAAGCTACGATGATCCCCACTCTTCCACAAGAGATATGAATTATCATCCAGTATCTGTCATCACTGAACCCTTTAGTACTAGCCCTCTTATTCGGCTTTGGACTTGATCCGGTACAGCAAAAACGTGCTCGCGTTTGGCGTACGATATTTCAGAGTGAGGAATGGCTCGTTGCGGCAGAACGCCAAGGTCTCAATCCTGTCCTTGTAGGATTCTGGAGTATTGCTATGATATCTCGAGAACTACTAAAGGCAATGGAAGGTTTTTAGTACTCCGTCCCGGCGACACGTCAGAAGACCTTACTTTGTATAATCAAGAGATGTCTGGCCTAGTTTTCTCCTGCCTTCAACCGTACGAGTTCGATAAAGCCAGAGCGGAAATTTGTCTAGGAGATGGACTCGTCGTCCACGTCGAAGCCGTCTTCGATGATCCAGAAATGCTAAAGCTGTCAAATGTAACAAGATTGTTCGATCTGGAGGCTCCGAACCCAGTACTGCCGCCTCAGCGTGCGACTCGAATGCCATTAGACTGTGGACTTCCGAAGTCAAGATACCTTTTCTGACGGCACTCCAAAGAAGTACTCGGACATCTCGGATACGATGAGATTCGTGGTGTCAATGGAAAAGTGAAGATTCTTCGACAAGTCCGTTTTGCATGCTGCTTGATACTATCTCAATCTTGCATAGACCACCCATCAGCGTACTATTTTCATCACAAGATGATTAGTGGATTCGGAATTTTCAAGTGCATTGGTAGAGATGGAAGCGACGGATGGTGGTTGGGAAATCCAGGATTTATGTAATGTGGCTAGAGAGTAGCTTGGGAGACTGGCTGTGAGGACAGAGCCATGTATGAGAAATTGCTGTAAAGGTTTGTCTACACGATCTTGGACTTCTATGAGGCCTTCATATGACAGAATTATGACTGTAAAGTTCACCTAGGTTTCGAGAGATTTGCGATGTATTCTATCCTTCCTCCTTTACAGTCAAGCCCGTATTTCTAACTGCTCCGCCCGCTAATTCCCCTGCAAAGACGCCTCACGCTCTCCCCGATGGCAGCTCATTCACACGATCGACGTCTCGTGGCTGTGTCACCAGATTCACGCTGTTACGGCATCGGTCGACGCAGCTAGGCAGACACATAACAGCCTGTCATCGGTCGCAGCTGAACAAGGGCCCCTGTGGTTTTAAGCTCTGGCTTCGGTTTGTTGATCGTGGTTTGCTCTATGCTCAGCCCCTTCGTGCTGGGAAGGTCAGCTCCGACCAGCCTCTTCGCACCAGTCTAAACGCTTCGTTTTCATGATCACAGTAAGATAGGGCTTTTGACGAGGCGAATATCGTCCGTATCCGGCTTCTTTGAAGGCCTTTTCTATGGTAGGTCGTGAGGCTATTGCTCCACATTCGCGTGCGACTGTGACCCAGGATCTGCGTCGCCATTCATAGCTAGATGTGGCTAATTTGATCATTATATCAATTTACTCCTGACATAACAATGGAGGCCTTCCAGAACGGGTCCCAGGAGCAACGTTTTCCCCACGAAAAGGCTCCGTTCCATGAGTTTTAGCCTGTTTGCAAGCATGATTGCTTATATTTGATATTGATGTCAAAGAGACTCCGGTGCGCGCCTGTATGACGCGTAAAGGTGATCGATCCTGATATCGAGCGTAGGCAGTAGCTGCTCGAGTGGCTGGACTGACTTCACGACCGCGTTTTTGAGCTGACATAGTGATATAGAGGAAATAGAATGATTATAAGATATATATTGAAATATATGATAGATATAAGTGCTTATGTAATAAGCTACGTTGGCCCTTTAGGCTGTACGGTGGCCATTTCCAATACTTTATTGCATCACCTCGTAAATTCTGCTATTCTACCCCGCCTTATGCAGCCAAACTGTCTCAAAGCCATCGAAATATAGGATCCAACGACTTATCCATATCTAACCCATCAGCTATCTCCTTGGTTAGACTAGCAGTGCCATTATACTTTCTTTTCACGTGTTATTATTACTCGGATGGGGACGATATCCGAGTTCGTGGAGACCTTCCGTCGCGATAAGGAGTTTTTCGCGAGAATAGAGAAAGAGGTGGAAACGCTTTGCAAGGAGAAGCTGTTGGACCACAATATCAAGTTTTCATGGCAATCGCGCGTGAAAGAAGCTGACTCACTTCGAGTGAAGTTGGAAGATCGTGGTGATCTCTATGCGAACGAAACTGATAATGTCGCTGATATCAAGGATCTGGTAGCTGGACGAATAATCGTGACACGCTGGAAGGATTTCGGACTTGTTGAGGAGATGATAAAGAAGAACTTTGATATCCAAGGTCGAAGTCAACATCCGAAAGCAGAGGAAAATCTAGTCACCTTGTCAGCGCGGTTTCGTGGCTATGATGGTCTCCATTTTCATGTCACACGGCGAAACTCCCGAGACGAACGATACGGCGACCTGCTTATTGAGATTCAGGTAATGTCCGCGTTTATGTGGGCGTTTTCCACGCCGGAGCACGATCACGTATACGAGAAACTGAAGGGCGAACCTGACAGAACCTTACTGTCGAACCTTGAGATGCTCAAAGGCATTGCAAATTTGGGTGAGGTAGCTTATCAACAGTATGATGAGCTGCTTTGTGCTGACTCCAGCTCGCCCTGCTTTGAGCTACATGACGCTAGTCCGGACCAGAAAATCAGAATAAGAGAATTCGTACGCGAGAAAAAGGACATTGTGTCTGAAGAAGTGCAAAGTCAGGAACGAATCAAGAAAATTATCTCATGGGTATCGAAAGTCGACATTGAAGATGATCACAATCTGGTGAGGAGAACGCTTGGGTCGCTCTATACGGGTTCGGGACAATGGCTCCGACCAAGATTTGACGAATGGCTTGCGTCCTCCGAAAAGCAAGTTTTTTGGCTTGCCGGCTCAGGTCTGTAAGCCTCATTCTTATAGCTCTGATATATTATAGACTCTAACAATTAGTGACACCTCTATAGTTGGTACGGGCAAAAGCTCGTTGGTGTGAGTATCCATCTCCCTTCGATTGCATAATTCATGATAGCTGACGAATGCGTGGTAGCTCCCAAATCGTTGAATGGCATTTCGAACATATCCAGTCAAGGGCAGAAGAGCGCCTCGTCTTTTTCTACTGTTCTGGCAAGGAAGGCCCGCAAACCAAGACGCTTGAAGTACTCCATAGTCTTATCGCCCAGCTCGCTGAATCCATCGATGGTGTGTCCGTCTCAGGCTTAATCGAAAAGAGATACAAAAACGGTAACAGAAATTCGATTGAGATACACGAATGTCCAAAATTGCTTGCAGATCTCGCAAGTGAGTATCAGAATACTACTATTGTTATCGACGCGCTCGACGAATGCCAGGATTCTGAAGCCCTTCTCCTCAACTTACAAGAGGTTTCGAAGAGGATCCGCGCAGCCAGTAAAGCGGTCAAATTATTATTCTCGAGTCGAAATCAAGTGGATGTCGATTATTACTTTCCAAGTTGTGAGACCTTAAGGCTCGAACATATTATGGCCGCAAGGAAGGAGGACATGGTGAGATTTGTGCATACACAGGTTAAAGAAAGGGAAATTTTACGCTTAGGGTCTCGCCTGCTTAAGGGTAAACATCCAGATTTAGAAGACAGGGTCATCAATGTGTTGGTAAAACACTCTCAAGGAATGCAAGTTGCTTCTGTGTTATTGTTTCATACCGATCAACCTCTAACATCGGGTTTTCTAGGTTTATGTGGACGAAGCTTCAGCTTCAATTGTTCTTTGGCCCGCATGCTCGTAGGAGAAATCGGAATGACATAATCAAGAGACTCGAGATGTTGGAGCAAGGGGATGGAAATGCAGAAGATAACATGCTGTACAAGGTGTATGATTCCGTCTATGAAGACAACACAGAGGAGAACTTGAACAGCCGAAAGTTTGCCTCCAGAGCTTTCAAATGGATGATATGCGCCATGCGACCTTTATCGATCAAGGAGCTTACAGAGATTGTATCGATTAACGACGACGGTGCCAAGGATGAAATCACAGTGGAAGAACTTCTTTCATTTTGCAGCAATTTCATTATCTCGGATTTCGACGGAACCGCTCAATTCCCACACTTGTCGGTTCGAGAATATCTGAGGATACGGAAGATCGACGAGATTCATGTGTATTCGCCAGAGCAGGCACATATACAAGCAGCCGTAACGTGTCTAGCATACCTCAGTCATCCTCAAACTCATATCACGGAGTTCAGAATGTCAGAAAGGATTGTAGATGAGTATCCATTGCTGTATTGGATTGATCATTTGGCTGCTGTAATGCCTCAGAACAGATCAAAAGTGCTACAACATCTCTACAGCGAGTTTCTGTCCAAAAAACACGGAAGATCTCTAATGCTTGACTGGTTAAATACCATATCAACAATAGATCAAAACTTAGTACCATATAAGCAATACTCACGTTTATCTCAGGCAGTCTCCGAACCCCTAAACCCTCTTTTCGCCGGATGCATCTGGGGTTTGATTGATATGATACCTAAATCATCAATGACGACTCATAAGCTGAATAAGCTGAATATATGGACTAAATCGGGGTTGATACTTGCTGGCTTATATGAACATTACTTTGTTGTTAAGCTTCTACTGGAAAAGGGTGCGGATGTTAACGCGCAAGGAGGATACTATGGAAATGCGTTGCATGCAGCATGTTGTCAGCGTAATCCAAAGATTGTTCAATTATTACTCGAAAAAGGAGCGAATGTTAACGCGCAAGAAGAATGTCAAACTGCGCTGCAGGCAGCATGTCAGACGGGTAGTAAAATCTTCGTTCGATTACTGCTCGATAAGCAAGCGAATATTAACGCGCAGGGAGGATACTTTGGAAACGCGTTACAAGCAGCATGTTGTGACGGTAATCAAGGGATCGTTCAATTATTGCTCGATAGAGGAGCGAATGTTAACACGCAAGGAGGGCAATATGGAAACGCGCTGCAGGCAGCATGTATAGCTGATTTCAAGGATATCGTTCAATTATTGCTCGATAGAGGAGCGGATGTTAACGCGCAAGGAGGATACTTTGGAAACGCGCTGCAGGCAGCATGTTCTAAGGGTGATCGAGTTATTGTTCAGTTGTTACTCGATAACGGAGCGGGTGTTAACGCGCAAGGAGGATACTTTGGAAACGCGCTGCAAGCAGCATGTTCAGCTCGTTTCGAGAACACCGTTCAACTATTACTCGATAGAGGAGCGGATGTTAACGCGCAAGGAGGACACTGTGAATACGCGCTGCAAGCAGCATGTACAGTTGGTTTCGAGAATATCGTTCAATTATTACTCGATAGAGGAGCGGATGTTAACGCGCAAGGAGGATACTTTGAAAACGCGTTACAGGTAGCATGTCGTGTGGGTTATCAATGGATCGTTCAATTATTGATCGATAGCGGTGCGAACATCGATGAGGTAGGAGCTCACGGTACCCCGTTACAGACAGCATGTTCTCAGAATCATGAAGTCATCGTTCAATTATTGCTCGTTAGAGGAGCGAATGTTAACGTGCAAGGAGGATACTTTGGAAACGCGCTGCAGGCAGCATGTTCTACGGGTAATCGAGTCATCGTTCGATTGTTACTCGATAACGGAGCGGGTGTTAATGCGCAAGGAGGATACTTTGGGAACGCGTTACAGTTAGCATGTCGTATGAATTATCAAGGGATCGTTCGATTATTGATCGATAAAGAAGCGGATGTTAACGCGCAAGGAGGATACAATGAAAACGCGCTGCAGGCAGCATGTTCTACGGGTGATCGAGTCATCGTTCAGTTGTTACTCGATAGGGGAGCGAATATTGAAACGCAGGGAGAAAGAGCGCTAAGGGAAGCCCGCAAGAGGAATCACCAGAATATCATAAACCTTCTGTTAGAAAACGGGGTGATTTCTACAGAAGATTCCTTTCCTAGTGATGTTAAGGAGGATGCAAAGGGTTGATAGAGCATAGAACTGTCTCGCGCAGGAACAGGAAGGTGAGATTCAAAGGGTTGATGCTATATTCCTCATGAATATTGCAGACTTGCTCACTCTCTTGACGATCGACGGAAGCATTTGGCACTGGAAGCTGAAGCGCCTCTACGAGAAGGAATGAGGTGATGGAGTCGCTTTTTGAATGAAGCTTGACGCGCTGTCTAAGGATTTGTATGGAGGATTTCAATCTACACAGATTCTTTGTCGAGATGAGCTATCCACGGAATAGATTATCAGATTCATCGAACCGAAGCAGAGATCCTTCTTAGGAAATCAGTCTTTCTTTCCTAAGAAATACTCATGCAAGGTTGAGCAAGTCTTTCGACACTGGGAAATGGTCGTGACGAGACATGCGAAGCCCTGAAGTCGTCGATGCCATGGTATTTCCTTTCAAAAAAAAGCTTCTTTGTGCGTATCAAGCCTAGAGGAACGGCTGTTATCACAACTACTGAAGTAAATCGTGCTGAGTCGCTTCGTCTTGCGATTGCTTGATCGCAGACCTGGATTTTGCGGTATTCAAAAGCTGCCTTATAGGCTGGCAAGACTCTCACCTTCACGTGGTGCCGGCTGGGAACCTGATAACAATTGGTTATTGTTATCAGAGCTAAGAAGAGTCACGAACCCGACGATACACAGCCGAAAACGCCTATTAACGATCTTTATCGAGCGATGTTTGACTGTTACAACGATCATCGAAGCCACCGAGCAAGAGGCAGGATACACGTCCTCACCACACGATTTATATAACCTCAATACCGAAGTTCTATCGATAGGGACTCTCAGCGATCTTCGACGATTAAGCTCTCGAGGCTTATTTGACTGCGTTTCGTTCAAATCACTGTTCTGTTGGGAAAGAGACTTTGCCAATAAACACACTATATGGGCTATAGAGTGGCCTTCGGTAGGAGTTTGGCTCTTGGATCCAGCGCCCACTACGATGGAAGGTATACAAGTTGGTTGGAAAGTTGGAATGCTCAGGAAGAGGGGGAATCAAGACTTAACGATGTGTCGTTTGAGAGCCAGAGACTGTGCAGGACTGGATCCAATTGTCAGTCTCCCTCATACGCCTCTATACCTAGAGACATCGATGCATTTCTACGGTTTAGAGTTTCCACCGGGAGAAAACCGGTGGTTTTTCGTTTCCGTGGGGCTATTCTACAAAGGCCAGCTATCCTGGAGTACTGAAGGAGGGGGTACGAGTAGGAGGAATCTCGTGTATTGAGGACCTGTCTTGAGGATGGTACAGTTCGGTGGCGATTGTATAATCTGTGGGTAACCAGGCCTACATATTTAGCGAGTGTCTATTGTAGCTTTATAGCTTCGCACTCGAGTCAATAAAAAGAACTACACACATACAAGCTGCCTTATAACCAAGTATCAAGTGAAATTACCGGACTAAAGATTATGGGGACATGGTAACAGGTGGACTTCTGATACATAACTAAGCGTGCCCATATAAAACTGGCCTTCAAGACGCATTTTACAATTTGATTGATAACTCTCAGGCAGCATTTCACTTCAAATACAACTTCCTCATCGGCAAGACTCACTGCATTCATCTTCTTTTACACCTTTGGCTACGAGAGAGATTTGATATATGAAAGATGTTGCATAGTATGAGGTCTCGTTTATGATGCTAATATTGAAAGAAAGAAATTCTCTCTGATATTCGACCATTCCCATAAAAACGAGACACCTCAGTCTACATATCGATTCTCAACTTTCTTGCTGCGATAGCATGTCATGTCAGTCATGCTATTGATATATCTACTGCGAGCCGCACAAGAAGCTAGGTTAGTTGTGTCGATGTAAGAGTTTCATTTTGCGGAGGAGTATCGCGGATGATGAGAGGTTCATAATAGAGCTAAGTCTGAGTTGCTTGGAGACAAATGGGAAGCTCACACCAATGAAGTCCTATGCAGCATTTTATATAAGTGATCAGGTCGTCGTTCAAATATTGCTCGATAGGGGAGCAATTATTAACGCGCGATATGGGAAAACGCAGGTAGAGATTTGCGTTTGCACAGCCTTCGTATGAAACTTATTCTTTTCGTGTAGCTACATCTGATTTCAATCAGAAGCTGAATGTCGTCGCATAGAAATCTTCACTGTCCGGCAAAGAGTTGGTGACGGACAGCTACGAAGAGAAGAAGAAGAAAGGGTGTAGGGAAAGTGTTTCTCTCATGTACTTCATACGGAATAACAATGTTGGAAACATGGCTGTGAGGAGATGATTGATTGATTGATTGATTGATTCATACACGGAACCAGGAGCCTAAGGCCACCTATGCCGGAGTAACTGGCTATTTCGCCGATCTAAGCAGGGGTAGTCAACCCTAAATCCTGCAGTCCCATCCTAACCCTATATGGTAGATAAACAAAGAGGAAACCAAGCATTATAGAGAAATGAAAGTCCCAAAACTCCCTGAGGTGACTGCCCCTTCTACTGCTTGATCTGCGGCCCTAATTCTTTGCCCTTGCACTCACGGCCCACATCACCGGGTGCGTTTTGCCTGAAATACCAGCTGAGTGCTAACTTGCCGTCGTTAATCTTTTAGACGCTCCATGGAGACGCTCCCAAATTGGCCAAGGAGACGCGTCCATATCACGAATCTAGCAGCTTCTTTTGCCAGCTTAGGCGTACTGAGTATTTGCTTCAGGTCTTGAACCCGGGATTCCTTCCATATTGTATTCAGCCGAGTGCGTTGATAGATCGGGCATTCCGTTAGGACATGCTTGATTGTTTGCCTTCCCCATCCACATAGGCACTCCCCCGAGTCAGCTCTTTTGATACTGTGTAGGTAGTCCCTCAGGCCTATCTTCCCCGTGCGAAGCTGGATCAGCGCCGAGCTTAGAGCTCGATGCAGACCTACGTGTAGGCGAAGCGCGGCCTTTGTTGGTACCTCGATGAGCTTTTGGGTGATCGATCCTACTTTTTCCCCCCGCCATTGAGCTTCCCAGTCTGAGTACACCCTTTTTCTGAGCCTCATCTTGATCGATGAGCGCATAGCCGAAAAGGAGATGTTGATCGTAGGTGGGATGGATGGTGACCAGGGGTTCTCGCGCCAGCCCGTAGCCTGCTTTGCTGACCTATCTGCCATTTCGTTCCCTGGCACCCCTATATGGGCCGGAATCCAGTGAACTCTAACCTCGATACCTCTCCATCGAAGACGGTCCAACGTAATGGCCAGTACTCGCAGTATTCCTTGACCCGATTGAGTGCCTGGCTCCGAAGAAGAAGTGATTGCTGCCTGATTATCCGTGAAGATGATCAGGGACGTTTTATGCCCTAAGTGTTGCGAGGCTATGGAGGTAGCCAACATCAGACCATGCAGTTCGGCTGCATAAACCGTAGCCCTGGTGTCGTTTCCTACCAAGAGGTTTCTCTCGATTCCCAAGTTAGGCACTACTGCTGCCGCCCCCACTTTGCCATTAATAGCGCTACCGTCTGTGTACACTATGAAGAGTTCCGGATTCTTGACAATCTCATCGTGTTCCTTAAGAGCGATGTCTTTATCTTCCGCTATCCTGTACTTTGTGGGCATCCTCCAGGGGGGGGCCACCCAGGGCCTTATCTGCTCAATCGATTCGAGTGTCTCGAGGTCCAGTCTGTCTTGTGCGTCGTATCTTTCTTCCAGCTTGCGAAGTGGGCTCCATAATCTGAAGTTGCCTTCCGTTGCCCTGGAGTGCTGTCTTGCCTCTTTTATCTGATCGTATACTTGGCTTGTTCTAAGGCGAATAAGGGCTTCCCCGAGAGCCTTCTCCAATACGAGCTTGATAGGTAGTAGATATAGCTCCACATCTAGTGCTGGTCCTGATGTGTTTCTGAAAGCTCCAGCTATCGCTCTTGCTGCCCGCCTTTGTACGGAGTTCAGTGTCTTGATGATCGCGTTTTCCAGGCCCACCGTGCCGAATCCTCCCTCTGGGCTATACCAGAGTGAGCACGCGTACAGCGCTTTTGGAATTACGCAGGCTTGATATACTCTGCGCATGCTTAGAGAACTCGCCCCCCAAACTGATCCGCCTAGACTGTTGAGTGCGTTGAGCGCTTGAGAGGCTCCCTTTTCTACGCGCCTGAGGTGAGGTATCCACTTCAGCTCCTTATCTAGAAGAACTCCCAGGTAGGTTCCGGTATTCTGTGGCTCGATGGTGTAATCGTCTAGATGTAGAGTGTCATCTTCAGGTGATGATCTTTTCTTTGTTGATCGCTTGAAGTGTAGCAGCTGAAATTTGGTTGGTGCGAACTTGCTTGCGTGCTTCTTAGACCAAGAATGTTCCTTCGCCTCGAATAGGCCCTCGATTTTCCTGCAGTTGACTTCCGCTGATGGCCCTGTGACTATTTTTGCGATGTCATCTATGTACCCTAGGTTTGTCACCTTAAAGTCTTCCTCTTCCTCCATTAAATCCGCGTTGTAGAATAGATAGAGTAGAGGCGAGATGGGTGATCCTTGAGGTATTCCTGTGCTCGTTTCGAAGGCCTTCGAAATATATTCCGGAAGGGAGATTATCGTGCTTCGGTTTGACAGGAAGCTGAGTATCCAGTTGATCATGTTGCCGCCTATTCTTCTTTTCTTGAGGTTGTGAATAAGTCTCATGTGGGAAAGGTTGTCGAAAGCCCCCATTACGTCCAGCAGTAGCACTGTGGCTACTTCTCCTCTCAGCCAGGCCGCGTGTATTAGTTCCAATAGCACCTGAAGCGCATGCTCTGTTCCTCGGGCCTTTCGTCCCCCCATGTGTCTTCGAGGTAGCAGATCAAACTCCTCCGCCGCAAAACTTATCCGTGTTGCCATTACGCTTTCTAGTGCCTTGCCTAATGTGTTAAGCAGAGCTATTGGTCTGTATGCTTTGGGTTGAGTATAATCTCCCTTTGCTGGCTTCCGTAGAACTGCTGTCTTGGATTCTCGAAAGAGCTTTGGGTGATATCCTAAGGTCCAACATGCATTGTACAAGGGAAGAAGTAGAGGCAAGATAACTGGTAGAGCGATCTTTAGCACCCTGTTGGGTGTGCCATCAGTACCAGGAGCTTTGTTTGACGCCGCTCTTTTTATCGCGTTGACGATCTCATGTGACTGTATAGAGTTCCACTCCACTGAGGGTGGATACAGATATCCCTCTAAATCCGTTAGATCCGCTTCAGGAGGAGTCGGAAAGAAGGTTTCCTTGAAGATTCTCGCCTTGCCCTCCGATGCTGTGATCAGTCCTTCTGGTCCCTGAATGTTGGGGGTAAAGCCTCGATACTGGGACGTGCGATTCTTAGCCCACCTCGCTAATTGCCACAGGCCTTTGGTCGATGCGGTTGCCTCCTCTATTTTTTCCCTGTGTTGAGTTTTCAGAGCTTTTTGATGTATTCTCTTCTTTCGGTTCCGAGTTCGCTTATATTCGTCCCAATCGTTGAGCTCCTGAGTCATCATGAATCTTCGCCTTAATCTCTTGCATTCCATCTGAACATCTTTGCATTCCTGATTCCATCCCGTTACTGATCTTGAACATCCTCTTGACAGCGGTACCGCCGCTTCTATCGCTTTCTGCAACGCCTTGCTTATGAGTGTTGTCGTGTGATCGATTTCATCCTTAGAGTCCGGATAGTGAGGGATGGAAAGCTCCGAGCGAAGCATTCTCAAAAGCAGTGCCTCGTCCATCTTGTCCCATAATCTTGATTGCCTGACTTCTTTGGGCGTCAAATTCAGATCGAGTACTGTGCGCACTGGCAGATGATCCGAGTCGTTATCCATTTCTGAAGCTACCTGACACATCTGTTGGGTGCTTTCCAGACCTTGACTCACGAAAGTCAAATCCAAGGTGGATTCGGCTGCCCTTGCTCTATAGGTGATGGTACCAGGGGGTAGCAGCAGCTGCAGGCTGTGTTCCTCAATGATTTCTATCAGCTCGTCCGCCTCAGCGTGTTGATGATGATAGTTCTCGCCCGCCCACATTGGGTGATGCAAATTGAAGTCGCCTACTACTATGTGCTCCCCTTGCGCTCGCAGAGCCTCTTTGAGTTTGGCTAATGTTTGAGTGCCTCTAACGTTCAGACTCGGTCCTGAATTGTACACGTTGTGAACGTTGACGATGCGCATTCTTGAGTCCTCAGATGTCTTGTACTTGAGGTGCAGAGTAATCAGGTCCAAGGAGTGCTGAGTGTAGGTCCACTCGGTTGCTCCTATTTCCTTGTTAACGAAGAAGCAGACTCTAGCCGTTGCATCCGCCTCCTCCGTCACTGTCGCCTCCGGATACAGCAGCTCAAATCTGTCCCGTATGGGGTTGTGTGTGGTTGAGGCAAAGGGATTGATCCATGGCTCCTGAATAGCTATGATGCTATGCCTGTAGATCTTCGTGTCTCTTAGCAGTGTTGCCATTACGATGTCTTTGGATTTCATGCAGTTATACTGAAGTATTGATAAACAGTCGGTTGCTTGACTCATAGTTCTTCCTCGAGGTCTTGAGTACTTCTGTTTTGCTGTTCGTTGACCCTGACCTTGGCTGAGCCAATACTGGTTCTTCCGGATCTGGTCGTTACCTGAGTGCTGACCGGCCCATTTTCCTTATCCTCGTGTATGGAGACTGGGTCTTTGCGTGTTTTTCTGCTTACAGTTATCAGAGCGAGGGCGTTAGGATTCATTGCCTGCATTGTCTCGTCCCTCTTTCTCTTCTTCTTTTCCCCTTGCTTCGTCGCTATCACTGTTGTCCATGTGTCCTCACCCCCCTGCCCCCTCGGGCGGCGAGCGATATGTAGGTTCGGAGTGTCCTGCTCATCCAGGACCCTACCTCAGCTTTACCTTTCTAGAAGGTGGACTCTTGAGGTGGACGAGGCCTCTCACCCTGAGTCGCTCGCAGTTTGCTCCTTAAGCACGTGTTTTTGGGCGTAACCCACTCTTCACGTACCGACATGCGCTTCCGTCCTCTCGAGCCATGCAGACAGTGTCTTTTCGACCTTCTTTTATGAACTTACGGCTGTCCAGCTGTCTTACGACTCGCTGTCCGCCAAGAGTCAGAGCTCATTGAAGAGGTGAGGTTCTTGGAGCCATACGTATGCACCTCGAAAGTCTCGCAGTCGCTGCCATTGTATGCTACGCCCCGCAGTTCAAGCTTGAGTCGAATCTCTTGAGTTTGCCCGTGTTCACCTTAACGAGCTCCTTGAGTTTGCCCGTGTCGAACTTAACGAGTCTCTTGGATTTGCCCGTGTCGAACTTAACGAGTCTCGCAAGACCTGTTCTCATGCCCTTGCTGTTTCGCGTTATCTGTAAAGATCTCTCTTATACAGACCGACCATGTCTTGCAAGAGTAGACGTTTCCATACACCTCGTAGCCCTGACTGTGTATTTGTCCCACTCTTACTAACCAAGCTTGATTCCTCGATGTTTCAGGCGACACCACATCCACTGCTACCTTCACGCCCAGTAGCAGCTTCGGGCCCCAGTGCGAGTGGGGTGAAACCTCGATCGTTCGTTCCCTCGTTGCTCTGCCCACGCCGGAGCTTCACACGCTCAGAGTCCGTCAAGCCCAAGGGTGTCCTGTCGTGTAACTAGATCGACATCACATTCATCAGTTGATAAGACTGACTTCGGGCCTGAGTGCGAGTCAGGTAGTTACGCGTCGGATGGTTTTCATAACCCAAATCCCTTGTGTCTGTCGCCTTGAGCCAGGCTCAACGCGACATGAGATCTCTCAGCTCTCCTGACCACTGCTAGCAGTGACAGAAGGTTCGTAGCCAGCAGGACGTACACCTGAATCTCGTTGCTGGCCGACTCCCGATGATTGACAATATGTTTGAGAAGTTTCACGCGCTAGTCTTCATTAATGCGCTTTGTTGGAAATAGCGGTGGCAGGCGCGCAGTCATTAGGACTCGGTAGGATAGAGGTATAGGCAGATGCCGGCGGGACGGAGTTCAGTGTCAGAGGCATTCAGTGTATAGCCACTGCCTAGTAGATAGATTTTACAACCATCCTTTTACTCGTTCAACTGGATCCACCACTGTTCACTCTACCCTTTTAATACGCTTAACTTTATGTTTGCCTAGGGCGCAGAAGAATAAAAGAAAATAAGGCCAGCCTATGACGTTTGAGATCAGCCAGAGATATTGCTTCCCAGCCTTGCTTGTTTTGCTTTCCTTGCGTTCTCCTTGGGCGGATCCTGCTTGCGTCAAAAATAACTTCAAACTGCCTAGATGGTCCTCATGCGCTTTAGTCAATCCTTGCTCATTGATTTGTTTGGCAGTTTCCTGAAGCTTCTGCTTATAATTTTCGAGTTTTCGATCCGTCCCAGGCTTGCGTCAATCAGTTAGCTCTGCCAGAAAGGCGGCCAATGCAACCCGGAGGCTGTCAACAGGTTTCTCGATTTCTTCTTCTTCGAGCACTTCGAAGCTGTCGGTGGGTCGACATTGCGCATTTGCGTTAACGTGGCTACTCGTCAGACCGCAGGATTAGTCTGAAAGTACGGCACGCTAGTTTTATGTAACTTCCATAAAAAAGCACTTCAACGCTATAAGGTTGACAATGATGAGCGTAAAATAACAGCGCGAAACGACAGATTACAATAACTACCCTACATGCTCACCACCCTGCTCACCACCCTACCTACTCACCTACATGCTCACCTACATACATGGCTTCCTACCAAGCTTCGAATTGCTTCATATCCAAGAATCAAATTTGGTCCCTACCGAGCACCAAATGTGGCCCCTACCAAACACCCTCCATGGCTCCCTTCATGGATTTCTAATGTAGAGTGGTAAGTAGGTAGGAAGCTATGTAGGAAGCATTGTTTGAAGCACTGTTTGCCGTGTGTTATGCGCTCGACCAACGTGTAAGTTGAAGCATGTAGGGAGTTTGATAGAGAGCCATGAAGAATGTTTGATAGGAAGTTTTGGTAGGGAGTTTGATATCGAGTCATGAAGGGTGCTTTCTATTGAGCTAATTAGCATGTGCTATGAAGCGAATGACGTGTATTTGCACACATCGCATGAAGCATGTTTTGAAGCGAGTAGGCTGGTGAGTAGGTGAATGAGTAGGTAGCGAGTTGGTAGCTGAACTTGTAGATAGGCGAGTAGGTAGGGTAGCAGGGTGGTGAGCATGTAGGGTGGTGGGTAGGGTGGTGTGTATGTAGAGTGGTGAGTAGGGTGGTGGGTAGGATGGTGAGCATGTAGAAACTGTGTAGACTGTGTGCAGATTGATCCAAATATTATACTACAATTGGAATTAAATAACTGCGATGAACATCGGGTTGAGGCTTGTAGATTAATCTTCGAATGTGTAAAGAGAATAAAAGTAGCCACTGAACCAGCGCCATTAGGAATCGAAAAGGTGATCCTATCGCTTTCTGTTCGACGGCTTCTTCTGAAAATACAAATCATCGACAAGTGCTTAACCAAGTTTAGATGTCTCGCAGTCTCTTCCCACTACTAGTGTGGACAAAAGATGTTGTCGATATATACAGATTGCATGCTGCTCTTCGTATATTAGGTATTAGGGGCAAAAATGCGACTCTAACTGGTATGAAGGCCACGCAGCTGATGGTAGGAGGTCTTGAGACGGGACCCTCGGGATTCGTATGGTATGCCCGCCATTTTGTCCATCACCCTCAACTTCTTGATTACAAGCGATGCTCCATTCATTGCAGCATATCGTTGGCGCTTTGGGCTTGGCGGCCGAGGTGCAACGGGTAGACGACGGCGTATGGCCAGGTCTCGGAAGTAATCTCTTTCCGTACGATAGTGGTCTATTTCCTCTTTCATCTCTCGTCTTTGAGCCTCCAAGTTAGCAATGTTCTCGGAGGTCTTCTGTTCTTTCTCTTTCCGACGCTGACGAAAATTGTGGGAGACGGTAGAATTTCTCCGTCGTTTCTCGCCAGCAACTTTCGACGCAGCTTGAACGCCAACAGATGCCTGAATGAGACCTCGCTCTGCTCTCGGCACCATCAATTGGTATTGACTTTGCACTGCCGTGATTGAAGGGGGCACCTCGAAGGCCTTTGTACTTGGTGCCATCTGCACCATTGTTGATGAGGGACCAGATGGCGGATTAGACGGGAAATTCAGAGGCTGACCAGTAGATACTATGGGTGATGCCAGACCAAACTGGCTGTAAGAGAGTAATGGGTACTGGGACCGTCCCATTGAGAAGACGGCTGCGGAGGCTCAGGATTGACAGTGAGTTGGTGTTCTCAATTCTCCACCTGGGAGTAAGAAGCCTCTTGATTCACTTGGTGATATGAAGATGATCTCGCCGCGGGCGATGACGGAACTAAAAGGCAAGTATTCAGTTCCGAGAGACTGGGAGAACCGAAGATACTGCTCTCAACCAAATGATTCTCGCCCTCTACAGCGTTGAGGAGGTTTTGGATACCAAACGAGCGCGATTTTTGTTGGTTTGACTGTTTCGAAGAAGAAGTTCGCGCATGATTTTTCGAGGCGGCCGGCACTCGCTGGAGGTCATCTCGCGATGCTAGGGTTGAGATTGGCATAGGGGGCATCCGAGCTTTGAGGGAAGTAAGATCTCTGTTGCTATCATCACGCGAGGCGCTTGTTGTGCTCTAATGGATCCGTTCGACATAGAAACCTCGTCCATGAAGTGATCCGACCTTTGGATCTTGAGGCATCGATTTGCGATGACAGGCCTTTGACGATTCCAGGTATTGTCGTCCCAGGTATGATGATGTGGACCGGTCAACCTCGCAGCAGTGTGGGGGCCCTTGACAAGTGTTGAGAGCTTGCTGGCGGAAGGGAAGTCTCATACGGTATACCTACCTCTATGGACAGATTGTGAAATTGGATGATATTTTCTGATGAGACGGGTACATTAGCGGCGTTTACTGTACGAGTCTCGGGGCCTGGCCCTGCGACCTGAATGTTTGATAAACCCTGCATGAACAATATGTTACTCGTCGATTCAGGATTTCCTAACCCCTTACAACGTCCTTTCTTCAATCCTTGTGCCTAGTCCCTTTTCCGCTGAGTCCGATAGGTGCTCATGGAGATCGAAAGGTGGCAGAATGATGATCCTCATCGAAGGGTGACAGCCTCACGGCTTTGGCAGCAGGAGAGAATGACGACAGCGAAGGAGACAATATTAAAGATAGAGCATTACAATGGCTCGGAGCCGAATAGGGGTCCCTCGCGAAGGCTCTTAGGCAGTTTGGGAGGATGGTTATTAGGCAGCCATAACGAAACGGAGCTCTCCAACCCCGGTAAAGTTCGGAGTCTAAAGTGAATGCAACTCCTCTTAAGCCAGGGAACGCTAAAGCCATTGCAAGCCATTAGCCATGGAGCAGGGACTTAACAATGGAGGCGTCGACGGACGTCCAAGACACGTTAAGGCCTCCTCGGATCTGCGACTCCACCAGCCCTGCAGTAGTCTTCGTAAGCATTTTCCGTTCCTGGGTTTCCCGCGTCCCGGGGAGTCGGCAGTGACGCGGGCCCATGGAAGCAGTGTGACTGTCGAGACAATGTCCACGCTGGCTCATCGGGGACGTGATCAACGTCCGAGTCAAGTTTCAGCTCACGCCTCACCGAAGTCTCCAGTTCGCCGGTTCCACCTTTCATGATCTTAACTGCTTTTCGCTACAACGTCCCTATCAATGGCGTTGTTCTCGCCGACGCCGAAGGCTCCTTCGAGCTAGACGATGGATACAAGTTGATTTGTTCTCTTAACAATCAACCGACACCCGATCTGAATGCTTTTATCAAAGTTGCTCAGGGAATCCTTGGTGAGTATCGATCGTTCGCCTGCGAGATGGCCGTGCTAACGCGATCAGACCGAACAATAACCGCTGTAGCGTATCGAAACCTCGACGATCCCTCTCATGCATTCTATGCCACCATCGTGGTGGACCGTCACTGGCTGAGGGCACACATGCTTCTTCGAGTACGCAACGAGAACATCGCCTCCTGGAGCATCAAGGACCTTGGACCTGCACCGCCTGTCGTCCCACCGGTGAATCAGGTGTTGCCATCAGGGCCGGCCACGGAGTGCCATCATGCTGTGCGGAAGATCGTACCAAACCTAGTGGAGGTGCAGACGAGGATCCCATAGAAGACTAACGGCGCGCCGCACGAGAAAAAGACGTTTCTGGGCCTTGTGATCAGCGCCACCGCAGGCTTTGTAGTCATTCCTCGAAGTTTCAATCCTTCGGATCTGTGTGACTTGTCCGTCAGAGACGTAATCGAGCTTCCGGCGAGGATGGTGTACGAGCACGCGTTGGTTTTCGCTGTGATTCAATACGATACCTCGCTTGTCCAATGCGCAATAGTATGTGTAACGTTCAGCAAAAGAAAACTCCAGGTTGGGGACAAGACAAACATCTACGGGCTCAACCGAGACGGTTCGGGCCCTTGTGCAGTCAACACGGCTGTGACAAGCATTGGGCCGCTGACAGGCGAGTATGAGCCGGAGCTATCGTACCACCCACTCAACGTGGAGGTGTTGCACCTCCACAAAGACTTCATCTGCGATGCTGGCGTGCTGCTTGACGACGATGGAGATGTAGAGGCATTGTGGCTCCCGTTTCTCACAGCCCCGGTGGAAACGCATGTGGGCGTTCAGGTCTCCTTACTGATGCCAGCGTTGGAAAAGCTTCAGCAAGGGATTCTTCCACCAGAATGTAGGATGCTGAACGTTGAACTCGCAAAAGTTCGCAAGAGCGATGTGCAGGTGTTTGGTGTGTCCAAAGGTATGATCCTTCTTCGAATCGTGCAAGAGTTTTGGCTAATACATCACAAAGATATGATAGAAAATTTCCCTCAAAGAAAGTTCATCCGGGTCGCGAAGGTATCTTGCAGCCAAGAACCAACAGGCCTCGCCGCAGGTGATATCCTTCTGATGCTGGGGGACAACGCAGTAACGCAGATGTCAGACCTGCGTGACATGTTAACACTTGAAAATTTGAGTATGTCGGTCGTTCGAAACCGAACCGAGATTAGGGTGAATGTTCCGACCGTCGCGACGTCTAGGCGAAGTGACAGGGTAGTCTGGTTTTCCGGAGCTCAGCTGGAGCCGCCGCACTTTCCACTTCCCCTGTGCGCCAGGAAACTTTGCAGTCAGATCTTTGTGACCAGCTGGCGCAGTGGAAGCCCGGCGGAGATGTACAACCTCTCAGTTTATCACTGGCGTCAATGGCGTAGCCACGGAGGACCTTGACAGCTTCACCAACGAAATCAAGGAGTTAGCGGGGAACAGCTATTGCCAGATCAACCTCGTCAGTCTACAAGGCGTCACCAGAACTGTTTCACTGATGCCAAATTGGCGAGACTTCAAGACCATTGATGCTCGAAGGAAGGAGAAGCCTCAAACTTGGGAGTTCCAGGAGTTTTGACAGCATCCAAAGCATCGGAGTGAGGCCTCGCTCCTTCGGTTTTAGACACTAGCCGGGTCAATTAGGTGCAGAAGGCTTCATATAAATCAAAGGATGTAATAAGCTAAATGAAAGAACTAGAAGTGTACTATTTGCCAACACTGCCTGCTCGTAAAATACATTTGTATGTCTGATGAGTCAGAAGAATGGGGCGTCAGACGGTCAACACCCATCTCTTGATGCCTTCTTCCTCCAGTTTTGCATCAAGTACGGGGCGGTGAGTCGACCGCCGTCCACCCAGGAAGGTTTGGTTTCCATCGTATTGCTTGCGGGGCCTTCCGCGCCCTTGCTTCATGTCTCTCTCGTCGATGATCTCTCCTTCCCAACTCTGCTGCTCGTAGATGACAACCATCCGAGATCGTCCGCCTGCAAACTCCATCTTGCCATCATCGCTTGCATCTCTCCAGGCCGGTCGAGTGGGAAGAAGCGGGTCGAAGTTTTGAGAGCTTTAGAAGATGTCTGGTTGCTGCAGTCCGCCTGTCTCATAAATTGCGGCGACGTTTCATACTATACTTCCGGGAAGACTTCTCGCAAGCGGTAGACCGACATCTTTCCTTCGTGGGACGCAGCAAAGGCGGATTGTTCTCGTCGTTATCCTCCGCCTCTTTCTCGTCCCACCAGTCTCCATCGGGCTTAGCGGCTGAGGAACCTCCGTCCGACGACACAGCGTCATTATCACGTGAAGGAGAGGTTTTTTCGGGTACGATGTTCCTTCCTGTGAAGGGTTGAGCATCTGGGTCGACAGTCTGTAAGTGTGTGAATTATCGAGTGGAGATCTTGAGTCTCACCCAGCTTCTGAGCTCGCCACAGAAGTCGATGAAGTGCTGGGCGAACTCTGGCTCCCATCCTTCTTCTTGGAAGTTCAGCCGTCGCTGGGGTGGATGGCACTGCTGCCGGCCGCCTCTCGCTCAGCAGGCTCGGTATTACCGCCCTGCGAGTGCCTGTCAACAAAACTACTGACATACCTGCAGGCAGTCGACGTCGTTTTCGTCGATAGATGGAGCCGATATACCTACTTGTGTCTTCACCTCGTCTCGATTTGGGACTGGTGACCCCACCGCAGTCCTTCTACTAGGGTTTTGTCTACACTCCGTGGAGCGTAAGCTTCTAGCTTGTATTGAGTGAGGAGGTCAGCATGGTCACAACAAATGTGTAGGCTATGTTTTTGACGGAAGAGGTTGCACATACTGTTCATCTTTAAAAGTAATCTGCGCCTTTCAAACAATCGGCCTGAGCATGGATTACACTACTTTCTTGTGATAGTATCATTTACTGAGCATCATTGCAATCATCTAGAGGTGAAAACACTTTTGTCTGAATCGGTAAAGCCTTAGATGAACTTCATCAGCCTACATTGTTCGAAAGTCCAGAATGATCTACAGCGGCCTTGACACTCTATATCGATGTAGAGAGCGATGTACAACCAAGATATTAGGTATATCTGAGCCCCACGAGGAAAACCTGCTCAGATGGGGTTAGGTCCGCTCGACATTGGGTTCTGAAACCATTATCTAATTAATCTACAAACAATCACACCTTCAAGCCTCTCTCGGTAGTTGGGAACACTCTTAGTTTTGATGATCTGTGTTTCTTTCTAGCTGACCTTTCATTTATAGCAAACAGACCAGCGCGGCCATATTCTCTGGGCAATTGCATTAACAACCCAGCTTTAGCCAGATCTCCCTATCACATATACGCAGCAACACGCAAAGAGCTCGCTGGACTAGTCGAGGCCGCAGCAAAGCACACGAAGACCTCTGACTATGCTCTTGTCTCACTCTGTAATCATCCTAGCCAGCTCACATCAAACCTCAGGCAAAACGCCCGCACTTTGACATAAATAACATCACGACAGATTCAAAATGACCTTGTTGACTTTATGAACGAATTCGCACCCATGAACTGGCGACAACGGGTCCAGAAGGCTGAAGAAAGTTCTCCGCAAGGGGGCAGAATGTGGAATCATGAAGATGGCTCGAAATTGTTCAGAAGACAAAGGATGCACTAAAATCAACTCAAGGAGAAAGATATTGATGTATGCAGATTTAGCAGATATGAAAGACGTTTCGCTGCTAGAACGGTCAAAGACATAGTTGTAGCTCTAACTGAGTCAAATGCAATGCTTTGAAAATAATTGGAAAATATGAAGATTTGATCTAGTAATCGGGATTGAAGATATCATGCGCTTGATCGGATTGAAAGCGCCAGATCACATGCTTCATAGCACATGCTAACTAGCTCAATAGAATGCACCCTTTCATGGCTTGATGGGCTGTACGCCTTCAAAGGGGAGGAATAGTGATTGTGTAAAATACGGAGTCGTATTGCTATCTGGGAGTGATGCGAAGGTTGATGACTTCATAGAGAAATAGACTTCGAAGCATGAGGCAGGTTGTGATGAACCTAGCCCAAGCCATACCTCTAAAACTACAAATCAACGACGAACGGTGCTTATTAATTGACTATATACCCTTGTATCCGCAGTACACCCAACTCACGACTCATGCATACCACCATCACTTTGCAGCCCCTGCGTTCTTCAATGCATCCTTTACCGGATCAAATATTTCCGATCGTGAGGCCGTGTCGGCAGGTTTATTTGTGGAGGACCCTGCAGCTGATAGGCACGGAAATTAGCTACCGATCACTGATCAAATGATTAGTATGTAATTGTACTGGCTTGCGTCTTCTGATGATTCTTGCTCGTCTCCCTCGCCGCATGATGCCGACGGTGTAACATCCATTCGGCCGCAAACCCCTTGGGCTCCCCATATTTCGCCTTAAGCCTGGCTATGGATTCCTTCTTCTTAGCTAGATTCACTTCGTTCCAGGTTGTTTTATGGGGGCTGAAAATCTCATCGTGAGTATCGTATTCATGTCGGGCATCCGCCTACATTCCATCTTAGCCATTGGCATGGGAAGACAACGGTAATTAAAGCAGCTATACTCGCAAGAGTTTCCATTCCTGATCTGTAAACCCTAGACTCGATTTAACGTCGGCTTCCTTAGCGGTCATCGAAATGTCAGCCATTACCGATTATTGCGGCGTTTGTTCTGTTCCGAGAAGATGTTCTCACAAGCGAATAACAAATTTTGAAAATTTAGCGCATGACGGTTTCCAGTCCTTGCCTAGCGTGACATTAGTGCGCTGCAGTGTGCAAGTGACTTGGCACCTTTAATGGTTCTAGGCACTGGAAGGGTGAAATTCAAATTTTGATCATTTAGCGCATGACGGTTTCAAGTCCTTGCCTAGCGTGACATTAGTGCGCTGCAGTGTGCAAGTGAATTGGCACCTTTAATGGTTCTCGGCACTGGAAGGGTGAAATTCAGATTTTGATCATTTAGCGTCCCCACCGCGTTTTTAGTGCTTGCGGTAACTCCCCCCTACCTACCTTACCTATTCCAACGTCCTCGCTTATTCAACGCTAAGCATTAATACCCTGGACGACCAAGTAGCATGTTGATTGTACTTCCGTCAATAAGGCAGTGAACACGAAGCCAATTACATACAACATTCTGGAACCATTTGCTCCGTTGTCAACAATGAACACCTGAAGTATGGGACTATACGTACGCCGAACGTGATTCACATAATCCCTACCTGAGGCTACGAGTGGAGCTCTCGTTATTAGCGCGTTGCTGGTCCGTCAGCATGGCTTGGTAGTGCGGACGCTAAGATACTGGGCCCAAGACAGTGCCGAAGCTGGTCTTAGGAGGGAACATAGCTATATTAGAATGACCTACCATTCCATGCCGGAGGTATCGCACTTTCCTATGGTAATTGGGCAGCATGCCTATCATTAGTTCGGAGACTCTCGCCCAAGGCAGTGGGTCGTCACCGCTTAGGCCAGGAGACACGGTTTCCATATTCTTTGCAGGCACACTTGACGACCCTGTCGGTCCCAAACCTAGATTCTTACGTGGTGATTGGTTGAAGCATAAGATTCGCACTGAAAATCTATCGATTATAGGTATGAAACCGACGTGTTAATAACTTGTTCACGACTAATTCAGATTGCAGATGAAGCCCTAATCGGAGAAGCTTGCCTCAGGACCTCAGACGAGGGGGTCACCATTTCCGATGGAAATTGCCTTTACGCTTAGTAAGTAGTAAATAGCATGTATGGAAAAGTATTGACATTCACGTGATCAGTACTGTGATGTATTGTTCAGTACGGTCATTTGCAGTGAATCATGAGGTTGACATAAGTTTGTTTCTACCGCACCTTTCAAACGTAACTTTTACAACAACTCTTCCGGTAAGTTCTTACAGGTCTACCTGTACAGACATGTAATGGTATCTCTGTACAGACCTTCGCTCCTATGTACCACTATGTACTGATGTTCACCTGAGCTTGCAGCTTTGTGCAAGTGTTTATCTTTCTTTCCTAGTACTGTAATGAATTGTACAGTTCTTACGTGGAAGCTCCAAGGCAGTTAACAGTAATTGCAGAGCTTTGCTTTCTACAGCTTTGAAACTTTCAAAGATTTTCTTGACTTTTGAATTTTAGAAGGCTTTGTAGGGATGTATAAAGATGTACTGGTCTATTCAGATCAATTGCTAACTTAACGGAGTTCTACCACTTCTCTCATTCTCTTCAAGTCTTTACACATCTGACTATCTGTTACGATCCTAGCTACGCACCTATGTTGGTAGCTATGTTGGTGGCTATGTTGATGACTATCGCCGGCCGCTCGCCGCTAGGCTATAGGGTTGTTCCGAGGCCAACCCTATTCAGGGT
>JAABUI010000163.1_pt1 | contig 92414 bp, 96 predicted proteins | sample 5559111 | NCBI WGS metagenome assembly JAABUI01 (sample SAMN10711870, study PRJNA513365) | rock metagenome | isolation source: Antarctica rocks | place: Antarctica: Victoria Land, Buttleship Promontory | reverse complement strand
ATTGATGTATTCCTGGACACGTGAGGTGGCTGCCAGCTAGCCGCATCCGCTGGATGGTTTTCACCCCCGCGCGAGCGGCAGGCGATCCCAGGCAGCTATCCGGCCCCCGAGCCCCCGGTCGAGTCCGACCGGGACCCACAACTAGTGACCAACTGGTCATGCATTGTCGGTATGGCTCGGGGGCCGCTCTACGTTCGCCTCCCGCGAGGGGCTCAGCCTGCGTAGCGGCTCAACTGGGCCGACAGGTGTGGCTGCAGGTGTTGCCCGACCATGGCCCGCTCCTCGACGTAGCCGAGGTCCCCGCCTTCGACGATGCCGTACAGCCGCTTTGCGGCGGTGACCGCTTTGGCCGTCTCGGTCCGCAGCACCACATCTGTCGCGATCTCCCAGGAGGACTGGCTCAGCGGCGTCCCGTAGTACAACTCGGCGATGCCGGTGTTGTGGGTGAGCAGCACCTCGAGGCTGTCTTCGCCGTCGTCGCGGACGTTGACGCGCCAGAACCCGGACTCCCTGGCGGCTTGACGGATGAACGCTCCGTCGTCGTCGAGCAACCAGGACCGCGACTCCCAGGTGAGAAAACCTCGGCCATCGTGCGCGACGACGATCTGCTGGCCGAAGCGGTAAGTGTCGATGGTCGGATAGCTGGCCACGCCCTCGCCGCGCCATACCCCGACGAGCGGCAGCAATGCGAGCAGGGCGGGATTGAGGTCCGCACCCTCGCGGAGGTTGGCGGTGTCCCCGGGTACCGGCAGTTCCGGTAACTGCGGGATGTTCACCCCACGGGTGCGGGCCGCGCGTTCTTCGGCCGCCTGAAGTGCGGCGTCACCAGTACCGTCTGGCCCGCTCACGAGTCGTTGCTGACCGCACGGTAGACGACGTACACCGCGAACCAGGTGATGAGTAGCGAGGCGAGCACCAACAGCGTCGTGTACACGTATTCCACCCACTCACTCTAAACGAGCACCGCCACCGCAGCGCCGGCGAGGGTGCGCGGGGGCGCTCGGCCACTCACGCCGTGAACGCCGCATGCACGCGAGGGATCGGCGTGAAAGCCACATTCACGGCGAGCGCAAGCGCGGATCAGGCGACGGCGACGTCCGTGCTGTGCAGCCCGGGTGCGCCCGGGTTGACGGCCGCAGTCCCCGACCCCACCCGGCTCAGCGCGCGAACCGTCCACTGCCCTGGTGCGGCGAAGAAGCGGAATTGGCCGGTGGCCGAGGCCACGACCTCCGCGGTGAACTCGCCGGTGCCGTCCAGCAGGCGGACAAACGCCCCACCCACCGGCTCACCGTCGGCGAGCACGCGTCCGGTGATCACCGTCTCCTTGTCCAGGTCGGTGCCTGCGGGCAGGTCCGGTGTCTGCACCGGTGCGCCGCACATCAGTTGGCTCCGGCCTGGATCGGGGCGCCGACGAGGGAGCCGTACTCCACCCAGCTGCCGTCGTAGTTCTTCACATCGGAGTGCCCGAGCAGCTCTTTGAGTACGAACCAGGTGTGGCTTGAGCGCTCGCCGATGCGGCAGTAGGCGATGGTCGCCTTGTCCCCGTCGAGGCCGGCTGCGCCGTACAGCTCGCCGAGCTCGTCGTCGGAGCGGAAGGTGCCGTCCTCGTTGGCCGCCTTGCTCCACGGGACGTTGACTGCCCCCGGCACGTGACCCCGGCCCTGGGCCTGCTCCTGCGGTAGGTGCGCGGGTGCCGCGATCTTGCCGGAGAACTCGTCGGGGGAGCGCACGTCGACCAAGTTCTTCGTGCCGATGGAGCTGATGACCTCGTCGCGGTAGGCGCGCAGGGACGGGTCACGCTCCTTAGCGGTGTAGCTGGTGGCCGGACGATCGACCTTGTCTGCAGTGAGCTCGCGGCCGTCCAGCTCCCACTTCTTGCGCCCACCGTCGAGCAGCTTCACGTCGTCGTGCCCGTACAGCTTGAAATACCAGTACGCGTAGGCAGCGAACCAGTTGTTGTTACCGCCGTAGAGGACCACTGTGTCGTCGTTACTGATGCCCTTGGCGGACAGCAGCTTGCCGAACGACTCCTGGTCAATGACGTCTCGGGAGTTGGCGTCCTGCAGGTCGGTGGTCCAGTCCAGCTTGACCGCGCCTGCGATGTGGCCGTCGTCGTAGGCGCTGGTGTCCTCGTCCACCTCGACGAAGACGACGCCATCGGTGTTCAGGTTCTGTTCGGCCCAGTCAGCGTTGACGAGAACGTCGGAGCGGCTCATGGGAATCCTTTCGGGTTGGGTGGATGGGGCAGGGTCAGTGGTTGATGCGCGTCCGCGCCAGCGCGACGAGTGGATAGAGCTGGCAGCCAAGGCACAGTCCAAAGGCTGCGTTGAGCAGAGCGGCGATCAGGGCGGCCGCGGTGGCGACGAATCCGAGAACCGGCACGCCCAGCGCGAAACCGAGAATGCCGAGCACGGCAAACGCACAGCCGACCGCCTGGGCGAACCGAAGCGGCGCCGTGGGCTCACGCTCGCTCGGCGGCCCCAGCCGGGGGGCGAGCAACCGGGCGTAGATCAGCCCGTACGGGCTGCGGCGCGGGCCGAGCGCGGCACCGACGGCAAACACTGCCGCCTGCGCCGTGAGCAAGACCCAGCCGCCGGTGAGCAACACCACAGCCAGCACCACGGTGGTGACCCAGGCGGCAAAGCGGGGCCCGCGGACGTCGACCTGGTCGGCGTGAGGCGGGGCGGCAATGGTGGACATGAGAGTGCTCCTGCGCAGCATGGGAGACGAGCGGGCCCGGGCAGAGAGCCGAGCCGCTGGACTTCCCAGTCAGGCTCGACTCAGCGCATACGGCAGAGGGTGCTGGCGACGCGGCACAGGTCAACTGTGCGGCGACGGGTGAGCAGCAGCTCCTGCCAGGTGAACACGGGCACGACTCTACCCGTCTGCCGATCCTGGTACCGCATCGCCAGAGGCCATCGGCGCCAGCACCGCGCGCAGATCTCCCACGCTCGGCGCCCCGGCCACCCGAAACCGCTGTTGCAGGCTCGCGTCATAGACCAGCACGGTGGGCAGGGACAGCACCCGCAGCGCCGCGGAGAGCTGAGGATGCTCCGTCACATCGACCTCGAGGTGGCCCAACCACGGCAGCTCGCCCGCGATCTGGTCGACCACCCGCCGCACCCCGGCGCACGGTCCGCACCACGGAGCCGAGAAGTGCAGCAGCAGTGGAGTGCCGCTGGGATGCGTGAAGCCTGCTTCCGCCAGCAAGCTCGCGAGCTCCGCAGGCGCACCCGCCGTGACCGGCCGGACGGACCCGGAGCGGCGGCGCACCGCCAGGCCGATCAGTACCGCCACCAGCACCGCGGCGAGCAGTACCCAGAGACCGATCACGAGCGGGCCGACCGGTTGAGCACCACGTTGGTGCCTTTGCCCTCCACCACGATATCGGCGCCATCGGCGTGCACCGTGGTGGGGGCGATGGCAAAGGGCAGGTAGTCGGAGTCGAAGGTGCGAGTGAACTTCTGCATCGCGATCTCCGCCAGCGGCGGCACCAGCGTCATCGATTTGTTGGACTGCCCACCCAGCGCGAAGCCGGTGGCGATGATGCGCACCTGCTTGCCCTCCAACGCGAGGTCTGCGTTGACGCTCACCTCCTGGGACCTGCGCTGCTCGCCGAAGTTCACTGTCCCCGTCAACACGATGCCGCTCTCGGGTTGCTTATGAACGCCTCCGCCACTGGCCCCCAAGCTGGGATCGGCCTCGGGCTTGGAGACCTTAAGGTCGGAGATGCCCATGAGCTGACCGAGCTGGGTGTCGTCGATGCGGATCCTGCTGTCCAATTCGCCGACGACGATCTGATCCAAATCACCACCGAAGATCTGCGACGCGGACACCTTCGCGTTGTGCAGCGTCGACTCGAGGGTCACGTTGCCGAGCTCGGCCATCGGCACGCCGACCGCGCGGACGCTCACCTGGCGGAAGTCGCTCTGCGCCACCTGGGTGAGAAAGGGGAAGCCGGCGATCCGCACGTCGGGGTCGGTGTTCAACGAGAGCTCCTGGCGGATCTGCTTGGACACGCGGTATTCGGCGTAGGACGCCGTGCCGTAGTCGGCCAGCACCGCAACCAGGATCAATCCCAGCACGGTGAAGATAAAGGTGCGCACCGGACCATCCTCCACGACGGACCTGCGCGAGGTGGCCATCCGGTGGGCGTGCTGCAGCTATTCTTGACGAGCACACCACACGAGCAGGGAGGCCGCATGGACCTGTTGCTGCTCACCGCCGACCCCGAACCGGAGGCTGTCCTTCCCGCGCTCGCCCTGTTGTCCCACTCTGCACGGTCGGTGGCACCCGAGGTACCGGCATTGCTGGAGGCTGGTACCTGCGACATCGCACTGGTCGATGCCCGCACGGATTTGGCCGGGGCCCGGAGCCTGTGCCGCCTGCTCGGCGGTGCGACGGTGAACGTTCCGGTGGTGGCAATACTCACCGAGGGCGGTCTGGTTGCCGTCAACCCGGAGTGGGGACTCGACGACGTGTTGCTGTCCGGGACCGGCCCCGCCGAGCTCGACGCGCGGCTACGGCTGCTGGTCGGGCGCTTCCTCCGCGCCAACGCCGACGACGGGTCGAGGCTGGTCACCCTGGGCGAGCTGGTCATCGACGAGGACACCTACAGCGCACGGCTGCGCGGCAAGCCGCTGGACCTCACCTACAAGGAGTTCGAGCTGCTCAAGTACCTGGCGCAGCACGCGGGCCGGGTGTTCACCCGCGCGCAGCTCCTGCATGAGGTGTGGGGCTACGACTTCTTCGGTGGCACCCGGACGGTGGACGTGCACGTGCGTCGGCTGCGGGCCAAGCTCGGCGCGGACCAGGAAGCATTGATCGGCACGGTGCGCAATGTGGGCTACAAGGCGGTGCGTCCGAGTCGGGGGCCGACGCCTGCGGACGCGGACGACACGGTCCCCGACCCACCCGAGCCGAGCAGGCTGAGTGGGATGCGCGCGTGATCCAGCCCGGCTGGGGGTCCGTGTTGGACGCTGCGCAGCAGGCACGGGTGCGCCAGCTGGTGGCCGCGGCTACTGAGGTGGACGGGGTCGCCCCGGTTTCGGAGCAGGTGCTGCTGGCGCTGGCCGAGGAGGGCCAACACCTGCTGGCCACGGACGGCAGTGTGATCACCGGTTACGCCCAGCTCAGCGTGGACGGACTGTCCGCTGAGGTCGTTGTTGCGCCCCAACACCGCAGGCACGGAACGGGCAGCACGTTGGTGGCCCAGGTGCTGCGGGCCGATCCGGACGCGCGGGTGTGGGCCCATGGCAACGGGGTGGCGGCCCAAGGGCTGGCGCGCAGGCTCGGGCTGGTGAGCCGGCGCGAGCTGTGGCAGATGCGTCTCGATCTGGATGACGCTCAGCTTGCCGAGGTGGTTGTCCCCCAAGGGATCCGGCTGCGTACCTACCTGCCCGAGGTCGACGACGACGCGGTGCTCGCCGTGAACAATGCCGCCTTCGCCTGGCACCCGGAACAGGGCGGCTGGGGTGCGGACGAGCTTGCGCAACGCAGGGGCGAGGCGTGGTTCGATGCCGAGGGCTTCTTTCTCGCGGTGGATGACGACGATCGGCTGCTCGGTTTTCACTGGACCAAGGTCCATCCACCCGAGGGTTCCGACCCCGCACTCGGCGAGGTCTACATTGTCGGGGTGTCGCCGCAGGCTCAAGGCCGCGGGCTCGGCCGAACGCTCACCCTCGTCGGCCTGCACCATCTTCGCTCGAAGGATTTGCCGACCGCGCTGCTGTACGTGGAGTCCGACAACACGGCTGCGGTGCACACCTATACCAAGCTCGGGTTCACGAAGTACCACGTGGACGTGGCCTACGGACGCTGATCGATACATTGCGCCGAACTTGCCCACTTGTTGCCTTGGTCCGCGTCGCAACAGCAATATCGGCACGTTGGCCGGCGAGCTGGACGTGCGGTGGCGGGTAGGAATTGAGCCGCGTCTTCCCGGTGACTACGACTGCGGCGGGGTGGCGATGAGATCATGGCGCTGGCGCGCAGCGACCAGATTTTGATGTTCCGCTACGTGACGCAGAAGGCCACCACCGGATGGTGCGTGGTCGTGCCACGGCCCGACGCGTGTTTTGCCGTGAACTCTTGTTCTGCGCGTATCTCGCCTGAGTTCCGCGGAAGATCGTTCGAAAAGTAACTGTTGACGTGCTGATCATAGCGGACTAAAGTTCGATTTATGAAACTAGACGTCGTGCTAGCCGACCCGTGCGGGGTCGAGGTGTGGCGGCTGGGTGAGTCGGAGTTGGCGGACACGACCCGGGTGGTGTGCCAGCGCATCGGCGATCTGGAGGCGTTGCGGATCCGGCTGGTCGCGGACCTGGAGAACCGGGGCACCGCGAAGACTTTGGGGGCGGGGTCGACGGCGTCGTGGCTCTCCGGGGTGACCCGGATGGCACTGGGGGCGGCCACCCAGTGCCATCCGGGGTAAAGCCCTGGCCGAGCGGCCCGCCACCGCGGCGGCGGTGGACACCGGGGCGATCAGTGTTGCCCACGCCAGGGTGATTGTCGGGTTCTTCGCCCGGCTGCCCGACGGGGTCCCGGCCGAGGCCCTGCCCGAGTGTGAGACTTACCTGCTCGACGCCGCCCGCGGGGAGAACCCCACCGAGCTGGCCCGGCGGCCGCGACGTTGCGGCATCTGCTGGAACCCGTCGAGGACAGCCTGCCCGACGCGGAGAACACCGCGTTGAACGAGTTGTTCGCCGCCACCACCCTGAACGGGCGCGGCATCCTCAAAGCCGACCTCGACGCCGAGACCATGGAGATGCTGCACACCGCCCTGTCCGCGTTGTCCAAACCTCGGGCCGCCGCCGACGGTGCCCGCGACGGTCGCCCCGCGCCGCTGCGGAGGGCGGACGCGTTCACCGAACTGCTGCGCCGCTACCTGAACAGCGGGGACGGGCCCGTTGAGGGTTACGAGCGCCCGCACCTCTCGCTGCTCATCCGCGGCGAAGACCTCGCCGCCGCCGACGCAGGCAAAACTTGCGGCGACACCGCAGACACCGCCTGCGACACAGCAAACCCTAGGGGCGTGGACGTGGACGACGTCCCCGGCGAAGCCGCGGCCAGACCCGAGCCCGCCGCACCGCCCGAGCCCGCCGCACCGCCGGAGCCGGATCGCGGCGCGCACCAGGCTTTGTTCGGTACCCACCCGATCGCGCCCGGGTGGATGCCCTGGGTCGGGCCGATCTCCGCGGCCAGCGTCCGGCGGATCGGCTGTGACTGCGAGCTCACCACCATCCGCATCGACGGCGAGGGGGTTCCCCTGAATCTGGGGCGCAACCAGCGCCTCGTCTCTCCCGCTCAACGCAAGGCGCTCATTGCCCGCGACCACGGGTGCGCCTTCAGCGGCTGCGGCCGGCCCCCCGCGTGGACCGAAGCCCACCATGTCGTCCACTGGATTGACGGTGGCTTAATCGATTTGGATAACCTGGTCCTCCTCTGTGGACACCACCACCGGGTCATCCACCACGACGGGTGGACAATCCGGATGGGCACCGACGGGCACCCGTGGTTCCTCCCACCCGCCTGGCTCGATCCGCTCCGACAACCCAGACCGGCACAGCACCGGCAGCACCACCCTTACACCACCGCCGCATAAGCACCGTCGGCTGAGCATGGCGCGCTTGACGCCGACGTTAGGCACCGCCCTGACCTGGTAGCTCTGCACCGGTCGTTGACTTCAACGTGCTGGTGGATGTTGTTCATCGACGACAAACGGTGGGCGATTGGTCCGGCGAACTGACGGGACCGGGGTCAACCGAGAAAACGGGTCAGTTCGTCGTTCAGTCGCTGCGGGTTGTGCGTAGCAATCGTGAAGTGTGACGCGCCCGGAAGGACGGTCGAGACCACGTTCGGGATGAGTTGTGCGGTGGTCGGTCCGCTGCTCACGGCCATGGTCGCCGCCATGGGTGAGTTCGACGAGGCGCAACTCGCCGCCGCCGCGGCTTTCCTCGCTCGCATGAGCGACGTCATAGGCACCAACCGTGGCGGCGCGATGAGGCCGGGGTAGACACCGTAGTCAATGATCGCCGGAGCGGTCACCGCTGTTCATCCGGCGTTCACCTGGACTAGGCCAACTGTCCACCGCACCCGGCTAACTTCAGTGCCGAGCGGCGTCCTGCTGCTCTTGACCCCTAATCAAGGAGCCAGGTGAAGCTCACGCCCCGCGGTGCCCGCAAATCCAGTGCCGCTCTCAGCCTCGTAGCGCTCAGTGCAATGCTGCTCTCCGCCTGCGGTTCGGACAACAACTCCAGTACCACCAGCGCATCCGGCGGCGGCGGCGGCGCTAGCAGCTCGGACGTGCAGTGCGGCGGCAAGCCAACGCTGAAGGCCAGCGGATCCACCGCCCAGTCCAACGCGATGAAGCGCTTTGTCACCGTCTACCAGAGTTCCTGCAGCGGAAAGTCCTTGGACTACAACGGCGACGGCTCGGGCGCGGGGGTCACCGAGTTCCTCGGCAAGCAGACCGACTTCGCCGGCTCCGACTCGCCGCTGGACGCCAAGAAGGACGAGGTGAACAAGGCGAAGGCGCGCTGCGACGGCGCCGACGCGTGGAACCTGCCCGTGGTTTTCGGCCCGATCGCCGTCACCTACAACCTCGCGGGCGTCACCACGCTGAACTTGGACGGCCCCACGCTCGGCAAGATCTTCAGTGGTGGGATCACCACCTGGAACGACCCCGCGGTCGCGGCGCTGAACCCCGGCGTCACCCTCCCCGCCACCAAGGTGCGGGTGATCTACCGCAACGACGAGTCGGGCACCACCGACAACTTCCAGCAGTACCTGAAGTCGGCGTCGGACGGATCCTGGACCAAGGGCGCAGGCAAGGCGTTCGCCGGCGGGGTCGGAGAGGGCGCCAAGGGCAACGACGGCACTTCGGCCGCGATCAAGTCGACGGACGGATCGATCACCTACAACGAGTGGTCCTTCGCGCAGGCCCAGAAGCTGGCCCAGGCGGCGATCAAGACCTCGGCGGGCGGTGACGCGGTCGTCATCAGCACCGACAGCGTCGGCAAGACCATCGCCGGTGTGAAGGTCAAGGGCACGGGAAACGACCTGGAGCTGGACACCTCCAGTTTCTACAAGCCGACGCAAGCAGGCGCCTACCCGATCGTGCTCGCCACTTACGAGATCGTCTGCTCCCGCTACGCTGACGCCGACACGGGCAAGGCCGTCAAGGCGTTTCTGCAGACCGCCATCGGACCGGGCCAGAAGGGCCTGGACGCGAACGGCTACATCCCGGTACCGGACTCCTTCAAGACCAAGCTGACCACCGCCGTCAGCGCGATCGCCTGAGGCAGATCAGATGAAGTTGAGCCTGGACGTGGCTCGCAGGGTGGACCGGGCACCGCCGGTGCTCGGTGCGCCCGGGCCGGGCAAGATGAGCGACATGCCTGATGCAGCAGCAAGCGGCAACGTGCAGTCCAAGTCGACCGGGCGACGCGGAGACATCGTCTTTCGCAACCTCACCACCGCTTCCGGCATCTCCATCATCGTCGCGATCGTGCTGATCGCGGTATTCCTGCTGGTGCAGGCGGTGCCGGCTTTGCGTGCCAACCACGCCAACTTCTTGACCACCGACGACTTCGTGGTCAGCGACGTCAACAAGTTGCGCTTCGGTATCCGCAGCCTGCTCGTCGTCACCGTGCTCAGCTCCGTCTTAGCGCTGGTCATCGCGGTCCCGGTTGCCATCGGGGTCGCGTTGTTCGTCACCCAGTACGCCAGGCCGCGGTTCGCGAAGCTCTTCGGGTCCGTGGTGGACCTGCTCGCCGCGGTCCCCTCGATCATCTTCGGGCTGTGGGGGATCCTCGTGCTGGCCCCCACGATCACCCCGGTTGCAGAGTTCCTGAACCGCAACCTCGGGTGGTTCTTCCTGTTCAAGACAGGCAACGTGTCTATCTCCGGCGGCGGCACCATCTTCACCGCAGGCATCGTGCTGGCGGTCATGATTCTGCCGATCGTCACGGCGGTGACCCGCGAGGTGTACCGCCAGACCCCGCGGGCGCAGATCGAGGCGGCGCAGGCCCTGGGGGCCACCAAGTGGGAGGTCATTCGGATGACGGTGCTGCCCTTCGGTCGCAGCGGCACCATCGCTGCCTCGATGCTCGGCCTCGGCCGCGCCCTCGGCGAGACCGTCGCTGTCCTCATCATCCTGCGGTCTTCCAGCCAGGGCGCCTCGGTCAGCGTCTTTGACGGCGGGTTCACCTTCGCCTCAAAGATCGCCTCGGCGGCGGCAGAGTTTAGCCAGCCGCTGTCCACCGGCGCCTACATCGCAGCCGGTTTTGTCCTGTTCGTACTCACCTTCGTGGTCAACGCCATTGCCCGCGCTGTCGCCGGTGGAAAGGTCAACGGATGAGCGAGCGAAGCGACGTGGGGGTCGAGCAGTGAGTACGACTTCCCTGGAGCGGCCGCTGGTCCAGCCGGCGTTCACGCCGATCAGCGGCACCCGCAAGGCGAGGAGCTCGCTGGCCGGGGTCTTGGTCACCGCAGCATTTCTGGTCGCGGTCCTCCCGCTGCTGTGGGTGCTTTACACCGTCATCCAACGCGGCTATGAGGCGGTGATCGTCTCCAACTGGTGGTCACACTCGCAGCGGGGCATCTTGCCGGACGACTTCGGCGGCGGCATCTACCACGCCCTCTACGGCACCATCGTCCAGGGCCTGATTGCCTCTGTGGTGTCGGTACCGCTGGGAATCCTGGTCGCGATCTACCTGGTGGAGTACGGCCGCGGTGGGTTGGCGAAGACGACGACGTTCATGGTGGATGTGCTCTCCGGCATCCCCTCCATCGTCGCGGCGCTGTTCGTGTTCAGCGTATGGATCACCACCTTCGGCTTCAGCCAGAGTGCATTCGCCGTGTCGCTGGCGTTGATCCTGCTGATGCTGCCCGTGGTGATCCGCTCGGCGGAGGAGATGCTGCGGCTGGTCCCCGACGAGCTGCGCGAGGCCTCGTACGCGCTGGGAGTGTCCCGGTCCAAGACGATCTTGCGGGTGGTGCTGCCCTGCGCGGTGTCCGGCATCATCAGCGGCATCCTGCTCGCAGTGGCGCGGGTGATGGGGGAGACCGCCCCGGTGCTGGTGCTCGTCGGTTACACCACCTCAATCAACACCGACGTCTTCCACGACAACATGGCCTCGCTGCCGTTGGTGATCTACAACGAGCTGACGAACCCCACAGCGGCCGGCCAACAAAGAGTATGGGGCGCTGCCCTCACCCTCATCCTGCTCATCGCGTTCCTCAACCTGCTGGCCACCGTGGTGGCACGCGTGGCCGCACCCAAGACATAGGTAGGTAACCCCGACATGGCGAAACGTCTGGACCTCAAGGACGTCAACATCTACTACGGCAAGTTTCACGCCGTCAGCTCGGTGGACCTGGCCGTGCCCCCACGCAGTGTGACGGCGTTCATCGGACCGTCCGGGTGTGGAAAGTCGACCGTGTTGCGCACGCTGAATCGGATGCACGAGGTGATCCCCGGCGCCCGCGTCGATGGCAGCGTGCTGCTCGACGGCGAGGACATCTACGGCAGCTCGGTCGACCCGGTCGCGGTGCGCCGGACCATCGGCATGGTGTTCCAGCGCCCCAACCCGTTCCCGACCATGAACATCCGGGACAACGTCGTGGCCGGGCTGAAGCTGCAGGGTGTCAAGGGCAAGAGCAAGCTCGACGAGATCGCCGAACGCTCACTGCGGGCGGCGAACCTCTGGACAGAGGTGAAGGACCGCCTGGACAAGCCCGGCGGTGGACTTTCCGGCGGTCAGCAGCAGCGGTTGTGCATCGCCAGGGCCATCGCCGTGCAGCCCGACGTGTTGCTGATGGACGAGCCGTGTTCCGCGCTGGACCCGATCTCCACACTGGCGATCGAGGACCTCATCACCGAGCTCAAGCAGGACTTCACCATTGTCATCGTCACGCACAACATGCAGCAGGCTGCGCGGGTCAGTGACCAGACGGCGTTCTTCAACCTCGCCGGGGTCGGTCAGCCGGGGCGTCTGGTGGAGGTGGCCGACACCGAGGTCATCTTCTCCAACCCCGTGGAAAAGGCCACGGAGGACTACATTTCCGGGCGCTTCGGCTGATATGTAGCCACCGCCCCTGGTTGACCGGGCACTTGTGCTCGGCTCCGTGCGTACGGCGGCAGCTCACCCATGGTGCCGGCTTGGGTCAGTGCCGGTGGCGATCGGCCGTGCCGGATCTGAAGACCATTGCGACCAGGAGCCCGGATACAGGGCCGCGTCGATACCGGCAACGCTCAGCGCCGCGATGTGGTGTGCGGCCGTCACACCCGAGCCGCAGTAGACCCCGACCGTCTGTCCGGGCTGGACGTCAAGCTCGGCGAACCGCCCTCGCAACGCATCTGCGGGCGCGAATCGACCCGATGGGAGCAGGTTGTCTGAGGTCGGCGAGCTGAGCGCACCGGGGATGTGGCCGGCGCGTGGATCGACAGGTTCGCTTGCGCCGGAGTATCGATCGACGGCGCGGGCGTCGAGGAGTACGCCGTCGCTGGCCATGGTGGCCGCCTCGTCCGCCGACAGCGTCGGCATGTTGCCTTCGCTCAGGGTCACATCGCCGGGTGCCTCCGCGCGCTCGTCCCCAGATCGCGTAACGTACCCGGCTTCGTTCCATGCTGCGAGACCACCGTCGAGTAGCGCCACATCAGTGACCCCGGCCCACCGGAGTAACCACCAGGCCCGCGCAGCAGCGAGGTTGCCCCCCTGGTCGTAGGCCACCACCGGAGTGTCGGCGCGGACGCCCCAGCGTCGGGCGGCGGCCTGCAGGTCGGCTACGGCAGGAAGCGGATGACGTCCCAGCTGCGGCGCGCCGTACGCAGCCAGCTCGGTGTCCAGGTCGACGAACACCGCGCCCGGGATGTGGGCGTCGCAGTAGTGGTTGCGTCGTTCGGCGTCACCCAGCGCCCACCGCACGTCGAGCAAAGTCAAAAGGGCGCCGCCGTCCAGCGTGCTCTTCAGCTGGCCGACCGTGATCAGCGGGCTCATTGCCCCGGCTTTCCCTACTCCGCGCCGGTCAGGGCTGGCGTCGGCGGCTCGGGGTGCTTGCCCGTGACCAGGAAGATGACCTGGCGGGCGACCTCCACGGCGTGGTCGGCGAAGCGCTCGTAGAAGCGGCCCAGCAGGGTGACGTCCACGGCTGCAGCAACTCCGTGCGGCCACTCGTCGTCCATGATCACGCTGAACAGGTGCTTGTGCAGGTCGTCCATCGCGTCGTCCTCGTCCTCGAGCAGGGCGGCGCGGTCGGGATCGCGGGTGAGCAGCACCTCCCGGGCTGAGGCAGCCAGGGCGACTGCGACGTGGCCCATCTCGGTGAAGTAGCCGCGCACCTCCTCAGGCAGCACCCGCTGGGGGTGCCGGCGACGGGCGATCTTGGCGACGTGCAGCGCGAGCTCGCCCATCCGGTCGATGTCGGCGACGATGTGGATGGCCGCGACCACCGTCCGCAGGTCACCGGCCACCGGCGCCTGCAGCGCGAGGAGAGCGAACGCCTTATCTTCGCAGGCCACCGCCAGCTCGTCGATGTGGTCGTCGTCGCTGATCACCTGCTCGGCCAGGGGCAGGTCCGCCTCGAGCAGAGCCTGGGTGGCCCGCTGCATGGCGAGCTCGGTGAGCCCGCACATGGCGGCCAGCTGGCCGGCGAGGTCACTGAGCTGTTCGGTGTAGGCGACGCGCATGCCCGTGAGAATACGGCCTCGGCCCGGCGGCCCGGTGCGCTGGAGATGAATGCCCGGTGAACATCCAGGGGCACTCAGCCGCAGCTGGCGTCTCCGGCGTTGACCACCGACAAGCCGGGGGGCAGCGGGGCGGGGGCCGAGCTGGTCGGGGCGGCGCTGGGCGCCAAGACATCACCGCCGAAGCTCTGCCCGAGAACCAGCTCGATCGTGTCGCCGAGATCATCCACTTCCTGCAGTTGGGCGTCGGGAACGGAGGCGCCCAGCTGCTTGGCCGCGTCGGCCTGGGGAGCGGAGTAGCGAATGCTGGTATTGCGTTGCGTGGACGTGCCGCTGCCGACGGTGTCCATGGTGTAACCAAAGTCGGACAACTTTTGTGCGGTCGTCCCGGCGAGCCCGGCCTTGGTGGTGGCGTTGAGCACCCGGATCTGCGCGGAGCCGCCTGGCTTCGACGGCGTTGTGGTGGGTGGTGGCGTGGGTGCGGGCTTGGCGGCGCCTTGTTCCCCGGGCAGCGGCGTGTCGTCGATGATGGCCTGAAAGATGTTGGTGATCTCCTTCAGGTTAGGCACCTCGTTGCCGTCGCGGGTGCCGGTAGTAGGCACGGTGATGAATGTGACCCGGCCCGCGGACAGACCTTGCAGCGACTGGCCGAGGGTGATCAGCGAGTCCGCGTCCATGTTCTGTCCGAACGTGGTTGCGGTGAATCCGTTGATGAAGCCTCTGAGCTTGCCGAAATTGAACAAGACATCGGTGGACATCGCCTTGCGCAGCAGCGACGAAAGGAAACGCTGCTGACGCTTGATGCGGCCGTAGTCGCCGGTGCCCTCCGCGTCGACCTTGCGCGCCCGCACATAGCTGAGCGCCGTCTGGCCATTGATCAGTTGCGTGCCCGCGTTGGGCAGGATGGTGCCCAACTCGTTGTCGACGAGTGGACGCGTGGTGCACACCTCCACCCCGCCGATCTGGTTGACCAACGACTCGAAGCCGGAGAAGTCAACGCCGACGAAGTGGTTGATCTTCAACCCGGAGATCTGCTGGATCACCTGGACGAGGCAGCGGGGGCCGCCGACGGAATATGCGGCGTTCAGTTTGCTCTGGGTCTCTGCGGGGGCGGTGGTGGTGCTGTAGGTGGCATCGCTGTTGTGCCACTCGGCGCAGGCGGGACGGTCGACCTCGAGATCGCGGGGGAAGGACACCACGACGACGCGGCCGCGATCGGCGGGAACATGAGCCAGCATCACGGTGTCCGACCGGGCACCGCCCGCTTGGGCGGTGCCCCCGGCGCCGACCTCGCCGTTGGAACCTGCCCGTGAGTCCGAGCCCACCAGCAGGTAGTTCTCGTCTCCGCGCTGCCCGCTCGGATTGTGCACGCTCGCCGAATTCTGGTCCAGCGCATCGACGTGGTTGAGCTTGGAGTCGAGGTATGTGGTCGCTCCCCAGGCTGCGCCGGTGACGAGGAAGACCAACAGGGCCACGAATGCGGCGGTGCCACGGCGCAGCACGGTCGCGCGGCGACGGCGGTGTTGCCGTTTGGTCTGCAGCCGGGTGGGACGAGGCGAAGCGGTGATGACTGGCGATGCCGGTGCGCTCACCTGGGTCGGTGGTGCCTCGCCGGCGTCCGGCGGCGGGGAGGACGTGGTGATGCGAGGCAGGACAGCGGTTTCGGTGTCGTCCTCCCTCCGCCGTCGTCGTCCGCTGAGAGCGGCGCCGCCGACACGCTGTAGCACCGCCGCGACACTGGTGTCCGCAGTGGCCTCGGCGCGGTCGGAAGCCGGATTGTCGGGCTGGGACGGGGCGGGCGCTGGTGCTGCCGGCCGGGGAGTCATGGCCCACGGCCGCTCCCACGGCGCAGACGGTTTGAGGTTGCTCCCCTCGGTGTCGGGCCGCGGCTCACCTGAGGCAGGCGAGGGGTCCGGCCGTTCGTCGTCGCTCAACCGGGTTCTCCCTCGTCAACAGGCCGCGCTCCGGCGCGCAGCGAGGCAGACTCAAGCTGTCATATTACGGATCGGATCCCAACCGCCGCGATCACCCACCGGAGCTGCCGACCTCGGCGCCGGCGGGCACGGTGGCGTCCTGTGGGTCGTCGAGCCACCCCGCCGGGAGCGCGACCTTGCCCGGCGAACCCTGCCGTCCACGGGGCCCCTCGGCGTCAGCGGGAAACGGGACATCCGCGTCGAGCTCGCCGAGCAACCTGTCGAGCTCATCGAGGTGCGAAACGAGTGCGAGGCGCTGACGCAGCTCCGAGCCGACGGGAAATCCGCGGAGGTACCAGGCCATGTGCTTTCGCAGGTCGCGCAGACCGCGGTCGTGACCGTGGTGGGCGGCGAGCAGCGCTGCGTGCCGACGCAAGACGTCTGCGACCTCCCCCAGGGTGGGCGGAGTCGGCGCCGCTGCACCCGTCAGCGCGGCGGCGAGCTCGGCGAACAGCCACGGCCGGCCCAGGCATCCCCGACCGACCACCACCCCGTCGCAGCCGGTCTGCGCCATCATTCGCACGGCGTCCTGCGCGTGGAAGATATCGCCGTTGCCGAGCACCGGTACGTCGGTGACGTGGTCCTTCAGCCGCGCGATCTCGCCCCAGCTCGCCGTGCCCGAGTAGCGCTGGGCGGCGGTCCGCGCGTGCAGCGCGACGGCCACTGCGCCCTCGGCGGCGGCGATACGCCCGGCGTCGAGATGAGTGTGGTGCTCGGCGTCGATGCCGACCCGGAACTTGACGGTGACCGGGATCCCCGCCGGCTCCGCGGCCCGCACCGCGGCGCGCACGATCTGGGCGAACAACTGCCGCTTGTACGGCAACGCCGCCCCGCCGCCTTTGCGGGTGATCTTGGGCACGGGGCAACCGAAGTTCATGTCGACGTGGTCGGCGAGGTCTTCTTCGCAGATCATCCGGACCGCGTCGGCCGTGGTTGCGGGGTCCACTGTGTACAGCTGCAGGGACCTCGGTTGCTCGCTCGGCGCGAAGGTGGTCATGTGCAGGGTGTCGAGGTGGCGCTCGACCAGAGCCCGTGCGGTCACCATCTCGCACACGTAGAGGCCCGCCGCCTCTGTACCGCTGTAACGGGTCTCCTGCTCGCGGCACAGGGTGCGGAAGGCGACGTTGGTGATGCCCGTCATCGGCGCGAGCACCACGGGGCTGCGCAGCGCCAGTGGCCCGATGCGCAGGGCGGGCGCCGGGGCGTCGAGGAGGGTGGTCACCAGGCCATTGTGCCCTGCTTGATGTTCTGCGAAAGCCGCATTCCACCCAAGATTCTTGTGCGAATGCGGCTTTCGCCCAGTATGGACGGCCGCGGCGCGTGCACTCAGCTCGGCTAACGGTGCGCCAGCCCAGATTTTAGGTAGCGTCAGCACCATGACTGAACAGCCCGAGAATCGCCCCCACGAAGAGAACCCAGTTGCCGAGACCCACGCCACCGAGACGATCGGCGCGAACAGCGACGGGACTACTGGCGGCACGACTCAGAAGGACCCCAGCGACTGGGTCAGTGGTGATGAGCCGATGACCGGTGCGCAACGCAGCTATCTGGACACCCTCGGCCGCCAGGCCAACGAAGAGCTGCCCGCTGACCTGACGAAAGCCCAAGCGTCTGAGCACATCGACCGCCTGCAGGAGAAGACCGGTCGCGGTAACTCCACGCAGTAGAGGCCGTGCGCTGCGACCGCACGGACTTCCGATCAGCGGTTGCAGCGTCGGGCGAGGACGCGCGCGACGGTGCTGATGGCGGTGCGAAGAATCAGCTGGGCGCCGGGAAACGCCGGGTCGAAGGCGATCGTCCAGTCGATTCGGGTGCCGGAGCCGACCGGGGTCAGCACGATGTCTCCGGTGTAGTTGCGGGCGGGCACTCCGCTCAGCGCCTCGTAGGTTAGCCGCTTGCCCGGCTCGAACGCAGTTACTCGTTCCCGGATCGGCGGGCCGGGGGCCATGACGAGGCGTCGCACCGCGCCCACACCATTGCGATCCGGCGCGCCGTCACGCTCGAGCGTTACCTTCGGCAGGGGCGCCCAGCTCGGGGTCCACGCGCTCATGCCCTCGTGGTCGGCCACTTCCGCCCACACGCGTTCGGCGTCGGCGGAAACGGTGTGCGTGAACGTGTATCGGCTCATCCGGTCATCCAAGCAGACCCGGGGGCAGAGCTCAGACCCGCGCGGCCTGTCGGGCCAACGCACGGTCGCGCGACTCCTCGAACCGGCTGGCGGCGCCGTCCAGCTCCTTCAACGCGATCACCAGCTCCTCGCGCGCCGCCTCACCCACGGCGCCGAACCCGGTGCGCTCGAATACTTTCCACTTGCGCAGGACCGGCATGATGACGTCATCGTGGTGCTGGCGCAGGTCGTAGATGCCGGCCTTGGCGATCATCACCGAGCTGCGGCGATAGTTGGCCATGTCTGAGCCGGGCATCTCGAAGTTCACCACCTCGGCGGTGATGGCCCGCATCGTCTCGTCGGGAGCTCGGTCGAACGCTGCCTCGACGAGGTTGCGGTAGAAGATCATGTGCAGATTTTCATCGGCCGCGATCCTGGCCAGCATCCGGTCGGCGACCGGGTCGCCGCAGGCCTTGCCGGTGTTGCGGTGTGAGACGCGGGTGGCCAGCTCTTGAAACGTCACGTACGCCACGGTCTGCAGCATCGACTTGCCGCCCGACTGGTAGCCGTGCGTCATGTGCGCCATCCGCGCGTTCTCCAGCTCCACCGGATCGACCCCGCGGGTGACCACCAGGTAGTCCCGCATCACGATGCCGTGCCGGTTCTCCTCCGCGGTCCAGCGACCGACCCAGGTGCCCCACGCGCCGTCCTGGCCGAAGTGGGTGGCGATCTCGCGGTGGTAGGAGGGCAGGTTGTCCTCGGTGAGCAGGTTGAGCACCATTGCGGCCTTCGCCGTCTCGCTCAGCTCAGACTGCTCCGGGTGCCAGTCGGCGCCGCCCATCGCCGCGAAGTTGCGGCCCTCGTCCCAGGGAACGTAGTCGTGCGGGTGCCAGTCTTTGGTGATCGCGAAGTGCCGATCAAGGTTCTCGGCGACGACGGGTTCCAGCTCGTGCAGGAGCTCGAGCGGGGTCAGTGTTCGGGCCACTAGGTCCTCCTGGAAGTGCATGAACTGTGGTGCCTACGCCTTCGTAGGTTACGCGACCGTAGGTTCGCTTGGAAGAGAGTTTGATCATGGAGCAGGGGCACCATGGGGGAATGAGCGAGGAGTCACACGAGGATCGTCCCACTGACGGCGCCGCGGTGCAGATGGATGCGATTTCTGCCGCGCTGCTGCGCGCCCGTGCGCTGGTACTGCACGACATCGTGGCGTGCAGGGCCGACGTGCCCGGCATCGTGGACGTGCTCGACGCCGCCGTGCACGAACGCGAGTGGTGGGTGCGCAAGTGGCCCGAAGGTGCGCAGTACCTGGCCGGTCAGGTCGCCCAGGACGTACAGGATCACCTGGTGGACACCGAGGGACGCTGGCCGGCGTGCCCGCTGCACGCGGAGGAGGCATTGCAGCTGGAACCGCCGATGGACGCGGATCCTCGGTGGATCTGTGGGTTGGGGTGCGGGGAGATCGCCGCGCTGGGCAAACTGCCGCCCCAGCCGCCGGTACCGACCAACTGAGGGAGGAGGGTCGCGGGATGACTGCACCTTTGACCACCATCACCCCCGACGGCTCCGCGCGCGGCGGAGTCGTCGTCATCCAAGAGGCGTTCGGCGTCACCGACCACATCGTGGACGTCTGTCGGCGTTTCGCAGCCGCCGGATGGGTAGCCGTGGCCCCGCACCTGTTCCACCGCAGCGGTGACCCGGTGATCGACTACGACGACGTCTCCTCCGCGATGCCGTTGATGCGCAAGCTGGCGGCCACCGAGATCGACACCGACGTCGACGCCGCGTTCACCGCCCTCGCCGAAACCGGCTTCTCCCCGGAGCAAACCGCGATCGTCGGGTTCTGCATGGGCGGCACCGTGGCATTCCACACCGCCGTGCGCCGCCCGCTGGGCGCAGCGGCCACCTTCTACGGGGGTGGAGTGACCGAGGGTCGCTTCGGCTACCCGGGCAAGTTGAGGCTCTGCGCACCGCTGCGGGCGGCGCGGGGTTCGACACCGAAATCGTGCGTTACGCCGAGGCCAAGCACGGGTTCCACTGCGACGACCGGCCCGCGGTGTACAACGCCGAGTCGGCCACCGATGCCTGGGCGAAGACCCTGGCGTGGTTCGAGCAACACGTGGCAACGGGCGCCATCGGCTAGCGTTTCCTCATGGCAGACGACGACCTCCAGGACTTCGAGCACACCATCTTCACGCATGACGGCAAGCCCCGCGCCGTCTACCGCACGGGCACCGGGCCCGCGGTGATCGTGATCGCCGAAATTCCGGGCATCACCCCGAAGGTGTTGGAGTTCGGTCGTCGGGTCGCGGCCATCGGATGCACGGCGGTGCTGCCGCACCTATTCGGGACACCGGGCCGCGACCCCGACCCGAAGGCACACGGCATGCTCGGCACGGCGGCGTACATGACGTCGACCTTCGTCCCGCTCTGCGTCAGCCGCGAGTTCATCGTGCTGGCCAAAGGCAAGACCTCCCCGGTGGTGAGCTGGTTGCGGGCCCTGGCGGCAGACGAGCACGAGCGCTGCGGTGGTCCGGGCGTCGGCGCCATCGGCATGTGCTTCACCGGCGGTTACGCCTTGGCCATGGCTACCGACGACCGCCTGCTGGCGCCGGTGCTGTCCGAACCATCCAATCCTTTTCCGGTCACACCCTCGCGTCGCCGCACCATCGACATCTCCCGTGCGGACCTCGACGTGGTCAAGAACCGTTGTGCGACGCAGGGTTTGGAAGTGTTGGGGCTGCGGTTCAAGGGAGATCGACTGGTTCCGGGTGAGCGCTTCGATTTCCTGCGGGCCGAGCTGGGCGAGGCCTTCGTTGCGGTGGAGCTCGACGACGAATCGGCCAATCCCGACGGGTTGATGCCCCCGCACTCGGTGGTCACCGAGCATCTCATCGACAAGCCGGGTGAGCCGACCCGCGCAGCGCTGGACCAGGTGCTCGACCTGTTCCGCTCGCGGCTGCTGGCCGCATGAGCTCCCCGCTGCTACTCGCCGAGGAGCTCTTTCTGCTCGCCCACGACGACGAGTCGGGTAAGTACGACAACACCCACAAGAAGGTCTGGGGACTCTTTCCGACGACGAGCTGGCCGGAGGTGAACCCGGAACCCGAGCGGACGCTGCGGGAGCGGCTGACGGCCGTGCTCGTTGACGGCGCGCACCCTGATGTTCGGACGGCGCTGCTGATTTCGCTGCTGAAACCGTTGGGTCTGGTGCGCGGCGTGGTCGGCAAACAGCACAAGAAGCAGGCCGAGGCGCGGGCGAAGGAGATCCCTGATGCGGGCGCCGTGGGCAGTGCGGTCTCGGCGGCGGTCTCGCAGTCGGTCCAGGCCGTGCAGCTGGCGTGGTGACGGCAGTCATCGTGCCGACGGTCGTGACGAGCAGCTGATCACCGGACCACCCACGTCTCGTCGAAGCGGACGCCGGGACTACACCGATGAGGACATAGTGACGGCCTTGCGCGCAGCTGCGGCACAGGTGAGTGGCCCGTTGTCGGTCGCGAAGTACGACACGGCCGGGTACGAGCCGTCCAGCTCGCGGATCGTCCAGCGCTTCGGCTCCTGGAGTGCAGCGTGTGCCGCCGCGGGGCTGCCGTCTCGCGGCACCAGCCGTCGGTACGAGCCCCGGTGGACCGTGGAGGCGGTGACGGACGCGGTGGCGCGGTATCTGGCCAGCGCGGGGGCGTCCGGGTCCTATGCCGGCTACGCCAGCTGGGCGAAGGAAGCCGACGGGGCGCCAAGTGCACAGACGGTGCGCAACATGCTGGGCGGTTGGGCGCAGGCGAAAGCCACCGCGGTCGGGAGTCCATAGGCAGCGCTACTGGCGCAACAACTCCCGCAGCATGTGCATGGCCACCGTGACCGACCGGATACGGACGTCGGCCCGCGAACCTGGCATCCGGATCGCGCGGGACAGTGATCCGGACGGCCCAACGGCACACAGGTGCACCAAGCCGACGGGCTTATCCGGGGTGCCTCCCCCGGGCCCGGCCACGCCGGTGATGCCGACGCCCACGTCGGCGCCCAGCCGTCGCCGCGCGCCATCCGCCAACGCCACCGCAACTTCCTCGCTGACCGCTCCGACGGAGGCAAGCAGCGCGGGCGGGACGTCGACCATGCCCGACTTGACCTCGTTGGAGTAGGCGACGACTCCGCCGAGCACCCGCACCGATGCGCCGGCCGGGTCGGTGAGTCGCGCGGCCAGCAGTCCTGCGGTGCAGCTCTCTGCCGTGGCAATAGTCCAACCCTGGGAATCGAGCAGACCCGCGACTTGGTCATCCACTGTGGACCCGTCGGCAGAGAACAGCGCCGCCGAGTGGGCTGCCCGCACGGCGCCGACCAACTGTTCGTATCGGCTCTGGTCAGACGGCGCGTACCGGGTCACGATCTCCAGCTCGCCCCCGCGCAGGCAGGTGGTGATCTCCAGTTCGTCGAGCGACCCCTCGACTCCGCGCAGCGTGGCGGCGAGTTCTGGTTCCTGGGTGCCCCACAGCCGCATCGTCGACTGGCGCAGCTCGGAGCGCCCCGCGAGCGCCTGCTGCACCAACGGACACCGCACTGCGGCAGGCCACATTCCTTGCAGCTCGCGGGGCGGTCCGGGCAGCACCACCACCGGTGGGCCGCTGCGTCCGTCAGCCACCGGCACCACCAGCCCGGGTGCGGTGCCAATCGGTTCCAGCACCTCGGCGCCCACGGGCACCATGGCCTGCTTACGAATGCCGGCCGCGGCGGCGTCGGCGTCGATGTTCCAGCGCAGACGCGTGGAGAGGCGCTCGATGATCGCCGAAACGCGTTGCTCCAGTGCCGGATCGAGTTCCGCCGGCCGTCCCTGAACCGCACCCACGACGGAAGCGGTCAGGTCGTCGGCCGTAGGCCCCAGGCCGCCAGTGGTGATGACGAGGTCGACACCGGTCTCGGCCAGAAACGCCAACGCGGCACCCAGCTCATCGGGCCGGTCGCCCACCACCACGAGGTGACCGATATCGACGCCGAGTAGACGGAGCTGCTCGGCCAGCCAGGGGCCGTTGCGGTCGGTCACCCGTCCGGTGAGTACCTCGGTACCGGTGACGACGACGGCTGCGCGGGCACTCATGGTCGTCAAACTACGGGTCCGGCCGGGGAGGTGATGGCGAAGGGCACACCGATCAGCTTGGTCGGGAAGCGCAGGCGCGACGGGCGGCATGGGCCCAATGTGGCAACGACACCTGCCAGACTTGCTGTTATGGATGTTGAGCACAGTTCACCGCGGGCGGCGTGTGCGCAGAGCCCGACCCGCTGCGAGGCGCGCACCCGCTTGTACCGCGGCGGCGTGTTGGAGCTCGAAGGCTTCCCCGTCGCCGACATCAGCGAGTACGTCGGCGACGACGGGGTGACCGTCTGGCTGGACCTGCTCGATCCCGAGCTGGACGACCTGGAGGTGCTCTCGGAGGAGTTCGGGCTGCACCCGCTGGCTCAGGAAGACGCCGTGCACGAACGGCAGCGCCCCAAGGTCGACCGCTACGGCAGCCATCTGTTCCTCAACGCCTACGGCGTGCGCCTGGAAGACTCCAGCGGGGAGCTGCACACCAGCGAGGTCGCCGCGTTCGTGTTGCCGCAGGCGTTGATCACCGTGCGCAAGGACGACCGCTTGCAGGTGGAGCGCGTGATGCAGCGCTGGGACGACAACGCCGACCTGGCCAAGCACGGGGTCGCGTTCTTGCTACACGGGCTGCTCGACTACATCGTCGACGGGCACTTCACGGCCGTGCAGTCGTTGGACGATGCGATCGAGGACCTGGAGGATCAGCTGTTCTCCGACGAGCCACAGGGCACAGAGGTGCAGCGCCGGAGCTTCGAACTGCGCAAGAGCCTGGTGCTGACCCGTCGGGTGGTACTGCCGATGCGTGAGGTGCTGAACACGCTGATGCGTCGCGACCTGCACGTGCTGGACGAGGAGATGCTGCACTACTTCCAGGATGTGTACGACCACGTGCTGCGCGCCACGGAGTGGACGGAAAGCCTGCGGGACCTGGTGACCACCATCCTGGAAACCAACCTGACCATTCAGGGCAACCGGCTCAACGAGATCATGAAGCGGCTGACCTCGTGGGCGGCGATCATCGCCATCCCCACCGCGGTGACCGGGTTCTACGGGCAGAACGTGCCATATCCAGGGTTTCAGCAGGAGTGGGGTTTCTTCTCCAGCGTGGCGTTGATGCTGATCATCGCCGGGGGATTGTTCTTCGGTTTCCGGCACAAGGGGTGGCTGTAGCAATGACGCGAAGGGTAGGCGGGGCACTGCTCGCCGACGTGGTGCTGGTGCTGGTGTTCGTCGCCATCGGCCGACACAATCACGAGGAATCCTCCGCGTTGGTCGGCATCGCGACGACGGCGTGGCCGTTTCTGGCCGGACTGGCACTGGGGTGGGTCGGGGCCCGAGCGTGGCGTAGGCCGCTGTCGGCCTGGCCAACGGGGGTACTGCTCTGGGTGGTCACCGTCGGCGTCGGCATGGTGCTGCGGGTGATCAGCGGTGCGGGCACCGCGTTCTCCTTCGTCGTCGTCGCCACCGTCGTGCTCGGTGTGTTTCTGCTCGGGTGGCGGGCGCTGGCCCAGGCCCTAAACCGCCACGCCGCGCTGACGTAGCCAGGCCGCTGGATCGACCCTGGTGCCGTTGGGCGGCGTGACCTCGAAGTGCACGTGCGGTCCGGTGGAGTCGCCACGATTGCCGATGTAGGCGATGACCTGGTTCGTCCGTACCCGCTGTCCCACGGTTACGGCGTTGGAGTCGTTGTGTCCGTACACGGTGATGGTGCCGTCGTCGTGCTGCACGCGGACCCACAGACCGAAGCCGCTGGCTGGGCCCGCGCTGATGACGGTGCCGGGCGCGACCGACACGATCGGCGTACCGATCCGGTTGGCGATGTCGATGCCGTAATGCGTTGCGCCCCAACGAGAACCGAAGCCCGAGGTGAACGTGCCTGCGGCGGGGGCGACGAACTTCGCGTTGGTCACCTGGCCGGGAGGCAGTTGGCTCACGGGGTCGCCGACTCCGGGGGCAGGCACCACGACATCGGGGTTACCGCCGGCGGCGAAGGCGGTGAAGCAGGAGGTGAACCCGTCCACGGCGCGGTCGAGCTCGAAGGTGCCCGCAGTGAAGCGGGCGATCTGCGTCTGAGCTTCGGTGACCAGGCAGCCGACCAGGGTGATCGTCGGCTCGGCCGATGCTTGGGCGACGGCGGCGCTGACGGTGCGCAGCAGCTGGGCCCCCTGCTCGATGAGCGGCGGCGCCGGAGGAGGCGAGGACGTGCTCGCGGCGCCAATGCCACCGGTGGCGGTGACGGCCGCAGTCGAGAGGGCGATACCCAGCGCGGCGCGAGCCGCCCAGCGGGTACGGCCACGGCGACGCGAGGTGAACACAGGCAGGCTCCTTAGGGGGACACAGCGGGCGGTGCGGCAGCGAGTGTCAAGCCGACACACTGAACACTGTTTCACTTGTTACCCAATTGCGCCAGGAGTCACATTGATCCCACAGTCGGCAAAACGGTCAGATTGCGCGTCCGCGTTGCTCGCGATAGGCCCGTATCAGTGCGTCGGTAGAGGAGTCGGACTGCGGCGCGGGAGGTTCGGTGGACACCAGGGCCGGGGTCAGCTCTCGGGCCTGCGTCTTGCCGAGCTCGACGCCCCACTGATCAAAGGAGTCGATGCCCCAGATGGTGCCCTCGACGAACACGGTGTGCTCGTACAACGCCACCAGCTGACCCACCACCGACGGGGTCAGCCTCGGTGCGAGGATGGAGGTCGATGGACGGTTGCCGGGCATCACCTTGTGCGGCACCACATCCTCCGGTGTGCCCTCGGCGGCGATCTCCTCGGCAGTCTTGCCGAACGCCAGCACCTTGGTCTGGGCGAAGAAGTTCGACATCAACAGGTCGTGCATGCCGCCGTCACCGTCCATGGTGGACAGATCTTGCAGCGGCTCGGCGAAGCCGATGAAGTCGGCGGGCACCAGCCGGGTGCCCTGATGCAACAGTTGGTAGAACGCGTGCTGGCCGTTGGTACCCGGCTCACCCCAGAAGATCTCGCCGGTCGACGTGGTCGCCGGGGTGCCGTCCGCGCGTACCGACTTGCCGTTGCTTTCCATGGTCAGCTGCTGCAGGTAGGCGGGAAAACGGTTGAGATCATTGCTGTAGGGCAGCACCGCGCGGGTCGCTGCGCCGAAGAAGTTGGAGTACCAGACGCCGAGCAGGCCCATGATGACCGGCGCGTTGGCCTCCAGCGGCGCGGTCGCGAAGTGCTCGTCCATGGTGTGAAAACCAGCCAGCAGCTCGGCGAAGTTGTTCCGCCCGATCGCGCACATGACCGACAGGCCGATGGCGGAGTCGACGGAATACCGACCGCCCACCCAGTCCCAGAAGCCGAACATGTTGGCGGTGTCGATGCCGAACGCGGCGACCCCCTCGGCGTTGGTGGACACGGCAACGAAGTGCTTGGCTACGGCGTCCTCGCCCAGGCCGAGGCCGTCCAGCAGCCAACGACGCGCGGCCGTGGCATTGGTCAGCGTCTCCAGGGTGGTGAACGTCTTGGACGACACGATGAACAGCGTGCGGGCAGGGTCCAGACCCGCGGTCTTGGCTACCAGGTCGGCGGGGTCCACATTGGATACAAAACGGCAGCTGATGCCTGTGTCGGCGTAGTACCGCAGCGCCTGGTACAGCATCACCGGTCCCAGGTCGGATCCGCCGATGCCGACGTTGACCACCGTGGTGATGCGTTGCCCGGTCGCCCCCATCCACTGCCCGGAGCGCAGCCGGTCGGTGAACTCACCCATGCGGTCCAACACCTGGTGGACTTCGGCGACCACGTCGTGGCCGTCCACGGTCAGTGATGCGTCGTGAGGCAGCCGCAGTGCCGTGTGCAGCGCGGCGCGGCCCTCGCTGGTGTTGATGTGCTTGCCGGCCAGCATGGCGGCGCGACGGGCGGGCAGCTCTGCTGCGACGGCGAGCTCGGTCAGCAGCCGCAGCGTCTCCCGCGTCACGCGGTGCTTGGCGTAGTCCAGGTACAGCTCGCCGGCCGTCAGGGTGAGCTCGTGGCCACGCTCGGGATCCTCGGCGAAGATGCCGCGCAGGTGCAACGGCTCCACCTCGGTGTGGTGGGTGAGCAGCGCCTGCCACTGCGGAGTCTGGGTGATGTCCATACCGTGCATCCTTGCGTGGCTGCGCCGGTGATGCCAGACGGTGGTGATCGCACAACTTGGCGATCGGCGATCAGTGGCGGTCGGACTGTCCGGCGGCGAGATCGGAACCGATCTTGTGGCCGCCGACGAGTCGGGTGATCCGTGCTGCTATTTCCGGCACGAGGCCGGCGAACAGGGCGGAGGCGCGGATGGTCAGCGGCGCGACGTCGACCTCGCCGCGGTTGTGCTCGATCACATCAGCCACCGCATCGGCCACCTGCTCGGGGCTGCTGGTGCCGACGCCCTTGGGTAGCACGGTGCCCGAGTCGGCGAACATGCCCGCGTCACGCACGAAGCCGGGGAACACAACCGACACTCCGACGCCGCTGCCCGCCAGCTCCGCCCGCAGCGCCTGGGCGAAACCGCGGAGCCCGAACTTGGTGGCGCTGTACAGCGAGGAGTACGGGGTGCCGACCTTGCCGGAGATGGAGGAGATGAAAACAAGGTGCCCAGCGCCCTTGGCGGACAACGCTTCTGTGTAGTGCCGCGCCATCACGATCGGGGCGCGCAGGTTGACGTCGATGGCCGCATCGATGCCGTGCGTGGAGAACGACGACAACAACCCCGAAGCAGGCAAGGCGGCGTTCGCGACGACGATGTCCACCTCGCCGGCCTCGTCGAGCAGCGAGTCGACTGCCGCGGGGTCGGCCAGATCGACGAGGAGCGTACGGGCGCCGAGCTCGATGGCCAAAGGCTCGAGCACCTCGACGCGGCGGCCGGTGAGGATCAGGGTGGCGCCCGCACGGTGCAGGCGGCGGGCGATGGCATGCCCGATCCCGCCGGTGGCGCCGGTCAACAGGACGGTCTTTCCGGTGAGCTGCATGGCGCTCATCTTGTCAGTCGTGGGCGTGCCGGATGCGGACGCGCTCCTCGCCGAGGTGCCAGGTCTCGAAGACCATGAGAGCGACGACGGCGGCGGTGAGGATCGCCAGAAGCGCCAGGGCGGGCACATGCGCCCCGGCGGCGAGCAGCGCCAGCAGCGCCACGGCCACCCCGGCGCGGGGAACGTTGATCACCCCGAGGGCACGAAGCTTGAACGCGACATGACCCAGCAGGTACAACACCACCCCGCCGACCAGCGCGAACAGGCTGATGCCCTGCAGCGGATCGGTCAGCTCGTGGTGCGCGGTGTCGCCCACCGAGGCGAGCACCTTCTTCAGCCCCAGCGCCAACAGCACGATCCCGGCGACGAGCGGCAGATGCAGGTAGCTGTAGGCGTCCCGGGCGAAGCGCGCGCGGTCGTCCGGCGGACACGCGGCGAACGCGCGCTCGGCCAGCAGCGAGGTGACGTCGAAATAGGCCCACCACAGGGCCGCGCAGAGTGTCAGGCCCAGCACTGCCGCGGCCACGATGGGCCAGCTGATCGGCGCACCCACCACCCCGACTCCGATCGAGGCGATCGACTCGCCCAGCGCGATGATGACGAACAGTCCGTGCCGCTCGGCGAAGTGGCTGACCGACCGGATGCGCCATCCCCGGGCCCCGCCGAGGACGTTGCCCAGGTAGTCGGCCACCAGGGCGGCTGCCCAGAGCGCCGTCTGCAGCGCCCCGTGGGTCACAGCGGCGACGAGCAGCAGCGCGGTGCCGGCGACCGTCGCGGGCAGGAAGCGCTTTACCTGCGCGCGAAGGCCCGCGTCGGTGGTGGAGATGATCCAGAACACCACGATGTGCAGCGCACGAAACAGGAAGTAGCACAAGGCGACCACCATCGGGCCGGGCAGCCCGCCAGGCACGTCGCCGAAGGCCTCCGGGATGCTGAGGGCGAGGACGAACATGGTGGCCATCGCGCCGAACATCGTCAGCCGGATCAGGCCCTCGTCGGCGCGCGCGACTTTGCCCACCCAGGCGTAGCACACCCAGCTCCACCAAAGCAGCCCGATGATCAGCACGCCGTGCAGCAGGCCACGCCACGAGAGGTCGGCCGCCATGAACGTGGTGATCTGCACCAAGCCGAAGACGAAGACCAGGTCGAAGAACAGCTCCAGCGGGGTGACGGCGGCATCGGTGTCCACAGCCTCCACCCGCGGGCGGCCCCTGGATGCTCATTTCAGCCGGGTTGGGTAGTAGCTGCGCTCCTCATACCGGTGCTGGATGCGCCATCCATCCGGGGTGCGCACAAACTCGTCCCGGTACCACAGTCCACAGAGGAACACCTGGGTCTCGCCGGCCGCCGAAGTGACGATCATCGGGTTATGGCAAATCGTCTTTCCCGTTGCGGTGTCCCCGTCCAGCGTGACCTTGCTGGTGGCGATCATGTGCTGGAAGCCGGCGAAGTTGGCCATCGCGGTGGCCAGGAAGGTTTTGGTCTCGGCCAGGGTGCCCCGGGTGCCGCCCATCTCGGTGTAGTCGATGACGGCATCGGGGGTGAACACCTCGTCCAGGGCGTCCCAGTTGCGGGCGTCGATGGCGTGACAGTAGTCGACGAGCAGGTCCTGGCTCCATCCGGTCGGAGATCTCCGGTATGGACAGACTCAAAGCATCTCCCGCAGCACGCTCAGGACAGTATCGACGTCCTCGTCGGTGATGACGAGCGGTGGGCACATCGCCAGCGCGGAGCCGATCGGGCGGACGATGACCCCGGCGTTGAGCACGCGGTCGCGCACCGCAACCGCGTCCACTCCCGGGTGCAGCTGCACCGCCCACATGGCGCCCGCGCCGCGCACCTCGGCAACCAAGCCGTCCTCGCTCAGCCCCTGCAGGCCCTCGGACAGTCGCTTGCCGATCTCGGTGGCGCGCTGCAGCAGTCCCTCCCGTTCGGTGATATTCAAACAGGCCAGGGCGGCTGCGCAGGCGGTGGCGTGCCCGGAGTAGGTGTAGCCGTGCATCAGCATCGTGGTCGGATCGGCGGAAAGCGGCTCGTGCACGGAGGGCGCCAGCAACACGCCGCCCAGGGGGATGTACCCGCTGGTGACGCCCTTGGCGAAGGTGGTGAGGTCGGCGTGCACCCCGTAGTGCTCGCCGCCCGACCAGGCGCCGAGGCGGCCAAACCCGCAGATCACCTCGTCGAGCACCAGGTACGCGCCGTGCTCGTCGCACAGGGCCCGCAGCTCGGCGAGGTAGCCCTCCGCTGGCGGGTACACCCCGCCCGCACCGATCACGGGCTCGGCGAACACCGCGGCCACCCGGTCGGGGTGCTCGGTGAACACGGCGCGGACTGCGTCCAGGTCGTCCTTGGGGACCTGCACCGCGCCGCCCATTCCGGGCCCGAAGTGCGCGCGGTTGTTCGGTAGCCCGGTCAGCGTCATCCCGCCGTAGGCGACACCGTGGTAGCTGGGAGTGCGGCTGACGATCATGGTGCGGTCGGGGTGCCCGGACAGCGCCTGCGCGAGTCGGGCCAGCTTGATGGCGCTGTCCACGGCCTCGGATCCGCCGCTGGTGAGGAACACCCGGCTGTTCGCCACCGGTGCCAGCTGCACCAGTCGATCGGCGAGCTCGTCGGCGGGCGCGTTACTGAACCGGTCGAAGCAGTGGTAAGTCTCCAGCGCACCGATCTGTACCGCGACGGCCTCGGCAACTTCGGCCCGGCCGTGGCCGATGTTGCAGTGCCACAAGGACGCCATGGCGTCGATGTAGCGGCGGCCGTCGACGTCCCACACCAGCGCCCCCTCGCCGCGGACCATGGTCGTGAACGACGACGCGGCCGCAGCCGGTTTGGCGAACGGATGCAGGAACGGGCCCGTCACCGGGGACGTCGCCGGTTGCTCGCGTCGGCTAAGGCCGGCGCCTGCCACCCGGCGTCAGCAGCGTTGATCGTCCGGCCGGGTGGCACGATCTCATCGATGCGGTCCAAGACCGCGGTGCTCAACCGCAACTCGGCCGCTCCGAGCTGGGAGGTCAGCTGCTCCATGGTGCGCGGGCCGATGATCGCGCTGCTGACCCCCGGATGTTCGGTCACGAAGGCCAAAGCCAGGTGTACCAGAGACATTCCGTTGTCGTCGGCGAGACGGCCCAGCGCGTCGGCAGCATCGAGCTTTGCCTGGTTGGCGGGGTCGGACAGGTCGTAGCGGGCCGGCATCCGCTCGGCGCGGTTGCTGGTCGGGGTGTCAGAGTCCTTGCGCCACTTGCCCGACAGCCAGCCACCGGCCAGCGGACTCCACACCAGCGTGCCCATGCCGTAGCGCAGCGTGGTGGGGAGCACTTCGGCCTCGATGCCGCGCACCAACAGCGAGTACGGCGGCTGTTCGGTGACGAACCGCTCCCGGCCGCGCTTCTCCGCCATCCACTGAGCCTCGACGATCTCGCCCGCGGGATAGGTCGAACTCCCGACGTAGCGCACCTTGCCCGCGCGGACCAGGTCGGTCAGCGCACCCAGGGTCTCGTCGATGTGCGTATCGGGGTCGGGGCGGTGGATCTGATAGAGGTCGATCCAGTCGGTCTGCAGCCGGCGCAGGCTGTTCTCCACCTCGCGGATCAGCCAGCGCCGGGAGTTGCCGCGTTGGTTGACGTCCTCGCCCATCGGGCCGTGCGCCTTGGTGGCCAGCACCACGTCGTCTCGTCGGCCCTTGAGCGCCTTGCCGACGATCTCCTCGGACTCACCGGCGGAGTACACGTCGGCGGTGTCCACGAAGTTGATTCCGGCGTCCAGCGCACGGTGGATGATGGCGGCAGAATCGTCGTGATCGGGGTTTCCCCAGGCGCCGAACATCATGGCGCCCAAGCACAACGGGCTGACTTTCACTCCGCTGGTGCCGAGCGTGCGGTACTCCATCTGGTGTCCTTTCCCTTTGCACCGACTGGGGCTGGGTGAACAGCCCGTCGGCGTAGTTCATATCCGCAGTGTTGTCCAGAGACGGCAGCGTCGCTGTTCGGAAGCCCCGCACGTAGGCGTCGTCGGAAACCCGCGGCAGGTTGGGCGACCAGCTCGGCTGTCGCAAGTCAGGAGATGCGGCCGAGGTCATCCACGACCTTGGCGCCGGGCAGCCGCGCCAGCAGCCGCTCGACCGCGTCGGCCTGCGCGAGGAACGACGCCTTACGCACGTCGAGCCGGCGCCGGACGACGCCGTTCACGTCCGCCCGTTTCGTTGCCGGCACGAGGCAGGCGCCGAGCCGGTCTGCACCCCGCCACACTGCCACGCGGTGATCGGCAACACCGGTCAGTGAGCGCTGCGCAGGTACGCGGCGGTGTCCTCCTCGGCCGGATAGAACGACTCGATCGCCAGCTCGTCGACGGTGACATCGGTCGCCGTGCCCACCGTGGCGCTGATGCTGAAGAATGACAACTCCCGCTCGCCGCACCGGAACCGCAGGGGCAACACGACATCGGTAACCGATGGAGACTCCGCCAGCCCTCCCGGATAGCCGAGCAGCTCATCGCCTAGCTCGCTCAGCCGTTGGTCGCCCAGACTCCGCGCACGGTGGGCCAACTGGGTCAACAGGTGCGCGCGCCATTGGGGCAGGTTGATGATGCGCGGCGCCATCCCATCCGGGTGCAGGCTGAGCCGCAGCACGTTCACCGGGGGCTCGAGCAGGTGGGGTGCGCAACCCTCGACAAGCACGGCGATGCCGGCGTTGGCCTCGACCATGTCCCACCACCGGTCGATGACGACAGCCGGATAGGGCTCGTGCCCGCTCAGCACCTGCCGCAGCGCCGAGCGCACGCTCGCCAGCTCCGGCGCATCCAGCCCGTGCTGCGGGTACGCGGGCGCGTAGCCGCCGGCCAGCAGCAGAGTGTTGCGCTCCCGCAGCGGCACGTCGAGCTGCTCGGTGAGTCGCAGGATCATCTCCGGTGTCGGCCGGGACCGCCCCGTCTCCACGAAGCTCAGGTGCCGCGTGGAGATGTCGGCCTGAATGGACAGGTCCAGCTGGCTCAGTCGCCGCCGCTCGCGCCAGGCGCGGAGCAGCTCGCCGACGGGGCGAGCGGCGGCTGCAGGGGCGCTTACGGCGGTCATGGGCGTTACGGTATCCAGCCAACCCTGGGGCCGGCCATTACCTCGCGCGTAATCGACACGCTGCTCGGTGATCGTCAGGATTTGTTCCGTCAACCGCCGAAAGGCACTACCGCAGATGGGAAATGACATGAATGAGATCGTCGAGCGTTACCTCGGCACCTGGAACGAAACCGACGCCGGCAAGCGCCGTGCACTGATCAATGCGCTCTACGCCGAGCAGGCTAGCTACGTGGACCCGATGGCCGAGGCGTACGGACGCGACGCCATCGACGCCACCATCGCCGCCGTCCAGACCCAGTTTCCGGGGTTCGTGTTCACCCTCGCCGGTCCGGTCGACGCGCACCACCGGCAGGTCCGGTTCACTTGGGGACTCGGGCCCGAAGGCGCCGAGCCGCTCGTGGTGGGATTCGACGTCGCGGTCTGCGACGGGGACGGGCGCCTCAGCAGTGTCCTCGGGTTTCTCGACAGGGTCCCGGGCTGATGACCGCCGCCCTGGGACGTCCGTCCTAACAGCGCGCCGTCGGCTGGGTTCCGCTCATCGTCTCGGCCATCCCTGACCCTGGCGACGGCGGTACTGATCCAGCTGCTGCCCGTGGCGGCCGCGGCCGAGGGCGACTCGTAGGCTGGAAACCATGGCCGAGAACACCGTGGACATCAAGCCCCGCTCCCGCGACGTCACCGACGGGCTGGAGAGCACCGCATCGCGCGGCATGCTCCGGGCGGTTGGCATGGGCGACGACGACTTCGCCAAGCCGCAGATCGGGGTGGCCTCCAGTTGGAACGAGATCACCCCGTGCAACCTCTCCCTGGACCGCCTGGCCGAGGCCGTCAAAAACGGTGTGCACGCGGCGGGCGGCTACCCCTTGGAGTTCGGGACCATCTCCGTGTCCGACGGCATCTCGATGGGCCACGAGGGCATGCACTTCTCGCTGGTCTCCCGCGAGGTGATCGCCGACTCGGTGGAGACGGTGATGATGGCCGAGCGCCTGGACGGCTCGGTGCTGCTGGCCGGCTGCGACAAGAGCCTGCCCGGCATGCTGATGGCTGCCGCGCGTCTCGACCTGGCCAGCGTCTTTCTGTACGCCGGGTCCACCATGCCCGGCCGGGTGGGCGATCACGACGTCACCATCATCGACGCCTTTGAGGCCGTCGGGGCCTGCATGCGCGGGCTGATCACCCGCGCGGAGGTCGACGAGATCGAGCGGGCCATCTGCCCCGGCGAGGGCGCCTGCGGGGGCATGTACACCGCCAACACCATGGCTTCCGTCGCCGAAGCGCTGGGCATGTCGCTGCCCGGCTCGGCGGCCCCGCCCGCGGTGGACCGCCGCCGGGACGGCTACGCGCACAAGGCAGGTGAGGCCGTAGTGGAGATGCTGCGCCAAGGCATCACCGCGCGCCAGATCATGACCAAGCCCGCATTCGAAAACGCCATCGCGGTGGTCATGGCTCTGGGTGGCTCCACCAATGCGGTGTTGCATCTGCTGGCCATCGCCCGCGAGGCCGACGTCGACCTGACGCTGGCCGACTTCAACCGCATCGGCGACACCGTGCCCCACCTCGGCGACCTCAAGCCTTTCGGCCGCTTCGTGATGAACGACGTCGACCGGGTCGGTGGCATCCCGGTCGTGCTGCGGGCGCTGCTGGACGCCGGGATGCTGCACGGCGACTGCCTCACCGTCACCGGCAAGACCATGGCGGAGAACCTCGCCGACATCGCGCCGCCCGACGTGGACGGCACCATCATTCGCGCGCTGAACAACCCCATCCACGCCACCGGTGGCTTGGCGATCTTGCACGGCTCGTTGGCCCCGGAAGGTGCGGTGGTGAAGAGCGCCGGCTTCGATGAGGCCGTGTTCGAGGGCACGGCGCGGGTGTTCGACGGGGAGAAGGCATCGATGGCCGCGCTGGAAGACGGCACCATCACCGCCGGGGACGTAGTGGTCATCCGCTATGAGGGCCCCAAGGGCGGCCCGGGCATGCGCGAGATGCTGGCCATCACCGGCGCCATCAAAGGTGCCGGGCTCGGCAAGGACGTGCTGCTGCTCACCGACGGCCGCTTCTCCGGGGGCACGACCGGTCTCTGCGTCGGCCACGTTGCTCCGGAAGCGGTGGACGCGGGCCCAATCGCGTTCGTCCGCGACGGCGACCGGATCCGGCTGGACATGGACCAACGCACCCTCGACGTGCTGGTCGACGCGGACGAGTTGAAGGCGCGCGGCGAGGGCTGGGAGCCCAAACAGCATCCCTACACCCGCGGCGTGCTGGCCAAGTACTCCAAGCTGGTCGGATCGGCCGCACACGGGGCGATCTGCGGGTGAGCCCGCGGTCCATGACGCGCGGTCAAGGCGAGCCTGGCGTGTGGTCCAAGGCACTGCTACGCTCCAAGAATTGATTTCAGTTCTGCCCCCTTGGGGCGGGCCCGGGAACCACTGGAGGCATCGATGTCCGTCGCCACTTCCGAACTGGCCATGCCGCGTACGCCTGAGCGCCGCGAGCTACCGCCGTCGATGGTGGAGCGGATGACGCTCATCTTGGACGTGTTCGACCGGCGTACGGCGTGGCTGAACCTGGAAGAGGTGGCGGGGCGGACGTGCCTGCCCCGCTCGACGGCACACCGGATCCTCGAACAGCTCGTTCGGCTGCAGTGGCTCAACCACACGGCGCGGGGCTACAGCCTGGGCCGTCGCGCGCTGGGTCTGGGCGGTCAGGACGGCGCCCACGGGGAGATCCGCCAGGCGGCCGCGCCGCACCTGCACGAGCTGCATCTACGGACGGGCATGGTGGTGCACCTCGCGGTGCTCGACGGCTCGCACGAGATGTTCCTGGACAAGATCGGCGGTCGCTACGCCGGGTCGCTCGCGTCGAAGGTCGGTGGACAGAACCCGGCCTATCGGACCACCGGCGGTCGGTCGATGCTGGCGTGGCTTCCACCGGAGGAGGTCGACGCCTTGTGCGGCAGCCGCCTCGACCGTCCCTTCGGGCACGGACGGTGGGACCTGAGCACCTTGCACGCCGAGCTCAACCGAATTCGTCAGCGCAACGGGCTCTCCGTCGATTTGGGCGACGGCAAGGCGGTTACGCCCAGCATTCCGATTCCCAGTGTGGCCGCGGCAATTCGCGATCCAGAAGGTCCGGTGGCGGCGATCAGTGTGGCCGGCCAGGTCAGTGCGGGAGCGTTGCAGCGGGTGGCACCGCTGGTCGCCGACGCTGTCCGGCTGAGCACGCGGGACCTGTTTTCGGCGGCCGAACGCTAGTTCGCATCAATCGTGACCTCGCGGCGCTTGACTTTTCCAGTTGCGTTGCGGGGCAACGGCGTTTCCGTGATGTACCACCGGACGGGGCGCTTGTAGTAGGCGAGTCGCGTGGCCACGAACGCCGACAGTTCGCCCTCGCTCAGGGTGTGTGGCGCCTGGGTCACCACCACGGCTACGACCTCCTGCCCGAGGTCTGTATGCGGGGCACCCAGCACGGCACACTCGGCAACGCCGGGGCATTCGTCCACACACTGTTCAACTTCGGTGGGGTAGATGTTCTCCCCGCCCCGCAGGATCAGATCGGAGCGCCGGGTGGTCAGGCGGAGGCGACCGTCGGTGAGGATGCCGATGTCACCGGTGTGCAGCCAGCGTTCGTCGTCGATCGCTGCCGCAGTGGCGGCGGGGTCGTTCCAGTAACCGAGCATCACGAAGGGGCTGCGCATGCAGACCTCACCCTCCTCGCCCTCGGCGGCCCGCTCCCCGAGGGGATCGCGAATTTCTAGCTCCACCGTCACGACAGGGCGTCCCAGCGTGTCGGGCACCTCGGCCAGATCGGCCGCCGTGGCGACGGCGGCACCGGTGCAGCACTCCGTCAACCCGTAGCTGTCCACCAAGCTGTCTTCAGCGAAGGGCACCGTCGTCCGCAGGCGTTCCTTGAAGGCGATGGAGGAGGGCGCCGAGGCGAGCGAGAATGCGGTCATCGAGGACGTGTCGTAGCGCTGGAAGTCGCCGTGCTCGATGAGGCGGTTGGCCATCGTGGGTACGGCGCCCCAGTTCGTGATGCGCTCGCGTTCGATCAGCGCCAGTGCCCGGTTGGCGTCGAATGCCCCGGTGTACAGGACCACGGCACTGCCGGTCACCAGACGGGGAACGACGATGTTGTGCAGGCTGGCGATGTGGAACAGCGGGGAGATCGTCAGATAGCGCAGCGGCGAGGGGTCCGGCGCCGGGCCGCCCGTGGTGAACGCGGCAACTATCGCGTCGTTGAAACGATGATAGTCGATGACTGCCAACAGATTTCGCTGGGAGTGCACGGCGCCCTTGGGGCGTCCGCTGGTGCCGCTGGTGTAGAGGATGACCGCGGGGTCATCGGGCTGTGTCAGGATTTCGGGTAGGTCGACACCGGGAAACTCGGCGGCCAGACGCGGGATGTCGCCTTCCATGCTGAGGACCGGGACGTCGACCTCGCCGAGCAGCTCGGCCCGCTTGGCGTCGACGATGATGACCTTCGGCGTGCTGTGCACCACCGCGTAGGCCACTTCAGGCGCGGACCACCACGAGTTGAACCCGACGCTGACCGCACCGAGACACTCCACTGCCCAGAAGCTCTCCACCCATTCGACCGAGTTGGCCGCGAGGATCGCGACGCGATCGCCGGGGACCACGCCGTACTGCTCGTGCAGCGCGTGCGCCAGTGAGCGGACGGCGGCGAAGTGCTCGGCGAAGGACACCGCCGATCCTCGGTGACGAGGTAGTCGCGCTCGCCGTACCGGGTGGAGTCGGTCACCAGCTGGGCCAAGGAGCGGCCGTCGTTCCGCATCATCTGGGTGGGCGCGCCGAGCACGTCCTGCGTGGTGATCTCGAAGTCACCACCGGGGCCGGTGAGGCGGCCCAGCACGGCCGCCACGTAGGCCTGGGGGTCGGTGGAGGTGTCCATCCGCGTCCTCTCACATCACCATTCGGATTGTCACCGCCGAAGATGCCACGGCATCGGCCGCCCGCGGGGGACGGGTACCGCTGAGCGGGACATGTGTACCGAGCCGGCGGATCAGCCCCAGTGGTCGCCCCATCCCCAGACGTAGCCGATCGCGTCGCGGGGGTCCACGGGCGGCTCCAGACCGAAGCTGCCGCGGAAGAACACCATCGGTGCAGTGTCACTGACGGCGTCGATGTCCAGGACTTGCCCGATCACCACGTCGTGGTCGCCGCTGACGTGCACGTCGACCACCTCCGCGTGCACGCGGAGCAGAACGTCGTCGAGCATCGGGCAGCCCCAGTTCGAGGCGTCCCACTGCAGGCCGGTGAAGCGCTCGCCCCGGCTGGAGCCGAACCGCGCACAGATGTCGGTCTGGTGCTCGGCGAGGACGTTGACGCAGAAGTGCCCGGAGCGCCGGATCCGCGGCCACGCGCGGCCACGGTGATCGGCGCAGAACAGGACGAGGGGTGGTTCGAGCGACACCGAAGCGAAGGACTGGCAGGCAAAACCGACCGGCTCACCGTCGTCGGTCCCCGTGACCACGGTGACTCCGCTGGCAAACTGGCTCATCGCGCGGCGCAGCTCCGCGGGCGCCGGTCCGGTCGGTGCGGGTTCGACGATGTCGCTGCTCATGACCCGACGGTAGCGGGGACGTCGGCGACCGGGCCTCCCCGTATCCCGCTCAGCGGGTCCGTCGTCGCCCATGCGTTGCTGTCCGGCACTAGGTTCGAGGTGAGCGTGGTAACGGCGACAGGGGAGTGGCGATGGGCAACGAAGTACTCGACCGGATCGACGAGCGCGCCGAGGAGCTTGCCGCCGAAGGCTTGGTCAACGAGAAGCTGGGACGGCTCAGTGACGCCGCCGCCGCAATACTGCGTGAGACCGGCGCCATCAAGATGCTGCAACCCAAGACGCACGGCGGTCTGGAGTTGCATCCGCGCGAGTACGGCGAGACCGTGATGCGGGTGGCCAGCCTGGACGGCGCGACCGGCTGGGTGAACGGGGTCGTCGGGGTCCACCCGTGGGAGGTCGCCTTCGCCGATCCCAAGGTGCAGGACGAGATCTGGAGCGAGGACCCGGACACCTGGCTCGCCTCGCCCTACGCCCCCATGGGTATCGCTCGACCGGTCGACGGTGGCTACCTGTTCAGTGGCCGCTGGCAGTTCTCCTCCGGCACCGACCACTGCCAGTGGATCTTCCTCGGCGGCTTCGTCGGTGACGATGCGGGCACGATGGCGATGCCTCCGCGGTCGTTGCACCTGATCCTGCCGCGCTCGGACTACGAGATTGTGGAGGACTCCTGGGACGTCGTCGGACTGCGGGGCACCGGCAGCAAGGACGTCATCGTCAAGGATGCCTTCGTCCCCAGCTACCGCACCCTGCACTACGCCAAGGTGATTGACGGCTCCCTGCAGCGCGATGCGGGGCTGACCAACCCCACCTATCAGCTGCCGTTCTCCGTGGCGTTCCCGTTGGGCATCACCGCAGCGGTCATCGGCATCGCCGAAGGCGCCCTCGCCCACCACCTGAACTACCAGCGCAGCAGAGTGCAGATCACCGGCACCAAGATCAGAGACGACCCGTACGTGCTCTACGCCATCGGCGAGGCGGCGGCGGAAATTTCGGCGTCCCGTACGGCGCTGCTGGAGAACGTCTGCCGGGTGCACGACCTGGTGTCCGCGGGCAGACAACCCACCTTGGAGGACCGGGCCGTCGGTCGTCGAATCCAGGTACAGGCCGCCCGCCGCGCGGTGGCCGCCGTCGACGAGATCACGGTGCGCTCCGGCGGCAACGCCATGCGTATGGACAACCCCATGCAACGCTTCTGGCGCGACGCCCACATGGGGCTCGCGCACGCCATCCACGTACCCGGCTCGGTGTTCCACGCCTCCGCGCTGACCCAACTGGGCATCGAGCCCCCGCCGGGGCCGATGCTGTCCATGATCTGATCCAACGATGGAACTCAAACTGGGATACAAGGCGTCGGCGGAGCAGTTCGGGCCGCGGGAGTTGGTGGAGCTGGGGGTGTTGGCCGAGGCGCACGGGATGGACTCAGCCACGGTGAGTGACCACTTCCAGCCGTGGCGTCACGAGGGTGGGCACGCCCCGTTCTCGTTGGCGTGGATGACGGCGGTGGGGGAGCGGACCTCGTCGTTGCAGTTGGGCACCTCGGTGATGACGCCGACGTTTCGGTACAACCCGGCGGTGGTGGCGCAGGCGTTCGCGACGATGGGGTGCCTGTATCCGGGGCGGATCATGCTCGGGGTGGGGACCGGGGAGGCGTTGAACGAGATCGCTACCGGGTTCACCGGTGCGTGGCCGGAGTTCAAGGAACGCTTCGCCCGTTTGCGGGAGGCGGTGGCGTTGATGCGGGAGCTGTGGTTGGGCGACCGGGTCGATTTCGATGGTGAGTACTACCGCACTCGCGGAGCGTCGATCTACGATGTGCCGGGAGGTGGGATCCCGGTGTACGTGGCCGCCGGGGGGCCGGTGGTGGCCCGCTACGCGGGACGGGCCGGAGACGGCTTCATCTGCACCTCCGGCAAGGGGATGGAGCTGTACACCGAGAAGCTGCTGCCCGCGGTGGCCGAGGGTGCGGCGAAGGCGGATCGTGATGCCGGGGAGATCGACCGGATGATCGAGATCAAGATCTCCTACGACACCGACGCGGAGTTGGCGTTGGAGAACACCCGGTTCTGGGCGCCGCTGTCGTTGAGCGCGGAGCAGAAGCACAGCATCGACGACCCGATCGAGATGGAACGGGTGGCCGACGAGCTGCCGATCGAGCAGGTGGCGAAGCGGTGGATTGTGGCCTCAGATCCTGAGGATGCGGTGGCGCAGGTGAAGTCCTATGTAGATGCCGGGCTGAATCATCTGGTGTTCCACGCACCGGGGCACGACCAGAGCCGCTTCCTGCAGCTGTTCGAACGCGACCTGGCACCCCGGCTGCGCGCGTTGACCTAGCCGACATCGCGGCGACGGAACCGACCGATTCCCGGCGGCGGTGCGGGTGACAGCTCAGGCGCCGCCTGCGGTGACGATGGCGTCGGTGACGAAGCCGGCGAGCTGGCCGATGAGCAGGCCGTAGGCGACCAAGTCGGTGCGCTTGGCGCGGGCGGCCACCCCGAGCAGCTGAGCAATGACGAAGACGATGGAGCCGGCGGCGAGGGTCAGGAACACCACGCTGACCGGTTCGGCGGTGAAGTTGTACCCGACGGCGGTGCCGATGAAGGTAGGGCCGCCGCCGATCGCGGCCATGCCCAGCAGAAACCCCCAACTGGGGCGGCTCGCCACTCCGTCGATGTCCTTGTCTGCAGCGAGCGGGGCGACGATGCCGAAGCCTTCGGTGGCGTTGAGCACCACCCGTAAAGCGGGCGCAGGCCGACGCATACGTCCGATGGGTAAGCCGATGACGATGGTGACACCGGCGATGAACCCGAGCAGCAGTGTGGTGGACAGACTCGCCGGATCTCCTCAGCACCGAGCTCGGACAGGTGAGCCTTATCTTATCCGCGTACGCCAGGCGACGCACCGAAGGCGGCGGTCAACTGCTCGCGACCGTAGGCGGCGAGCTCGAAAAACGAGTATGTGCCGTCCTCGAGCAACTCGCGTCCGGCCCGAGCGACGGCACCCATCGCCACCTGGCTGAAGGCGCCACCGACGGAGATGCGGGCCACTCCGGCCTCCGCCAGCTCACCCACGGTGGCCATGCCTGGCCGCACGAGTACGTTGAGCGGTCGGTCGATGGAGCTCAGCACGCTGCGGATGTCCGCCAGGCGGGTCAGTCCGGGTGCATACAGCACATCCGCACCAGCTTCTTGGTAGGCCTGCAGGCGGCTGATCGTGTCGGCCAGATCGGGAATGCCGTGCACGAAGTTCTCTGCCCGGGCGGTGAGCACCAACCCGGGGCCGGTCCGCGCGGCGTGGGCGGCGGCGACCACCCGCTCGGCGGCCAGGCCGAAGTCGTAGACGGGGGACTCGGCGTTACCCGTGAAGTCCTCGATCGAGCAGCCCGCCAAACCGACGGCGACGGCGTCGCCCACCGTGGCCGATACCGCCTCGGGGGAATCGTCGAAGCCGCAGTGGGCGTCACACCGCGGACCGTACCCGTCAGAGACGCCGGAGGGTGGCGACGGGGTTCTCCACGTAGTCGGCGAAGAGCCGGAGGAATCCGCCGGCGACCCCGCCGTCACAGACGCGGTGGTCGAAGGTCAGCGACAGCTGGGTGACCTTGCGCGCCACCACCTGACCGTCGAAGACCCAGGGCTTGTTCACGATGCGACCGATGCCGAGGATCGCCGCTTCGGGGTGGTTGATGATCGGCGTGGACCCGTCGACCCCGAACACGCCGTAGTTGCTCAGTGTGAACGTGCCGCCGGTGAGGCGGCCTGGTGCGAGCTTGCCGTCCTTGGCCAGTGTCGTCGTCTCGTGGAGCGCCCCCGATAGCTCGGCGGTGGTCAGGGTGTCGGCCGCGGCGATAACGGGGACGACCAGTCCGCGCGGGGTCTGGGCGGCGATGCCCAAGTTGACGTGGCGGTAGCGGAGGATCTCCTGGCGGCCGTTGTCGACGGTGGAGTTCAGCTCCGGGAACTCGGCCAATCCGGCGATGCACAACCGGGCCAACAGGGCCAGCAGGCTGATCGGCTCGTCGGGCAGCGAGGCGTTGATCGCCCGTCGGGCGTTCATCAGCTCGGTGGCGTCCACGTCCACCCAGGTGGTGGCGTCCGGGATCTCGCGTCGACTGGTGGAGAGCTTGTCCGCGACGGCTTTGCGAAACCCGGTGAGGGGGATGCGCTCGACCGGTGCCGGCTCCCCGCCGTCCGGGGCCTCGGCCGCAGGACGTGGTGCGCCCACGCTGATCGCGGCCTCGACGTCGCAGCGCCGGATGACGCCACCCAATCCCGACCCGGCCAACGTCGAGATATCGATGTCGTTGTCCCGGGCCAGCTTGCGGACAACGGGGGACAACACCCGGACCGTCGGCACGGGCGCTGCCGGCGGGGCAGTGGTAGCAGGCGGTGCCTCAGTGCGCGCGGAAGGCTCGGCGTTGGTGGCGTCGGGTCGCACGCGCCGGCGGCGTCGCGTGCTGGCCTCGCTGGTGCCGTAGCCGATGAGGACGTTGCCCGATCCGGCCCGCTCCTCCTCGCGGTGCTGTTCGTGGGACGGCGGGGCGCCGGGCGCACTCGGCACGGCGGCGCCCGCCGTCGCGGCAATAGTGATCAGCGGCGTGCCCACGAGGACGGTCGCTCCGACCGCGCCGTGCAGCGCCTCGACCACCCCGCCGTAGGGCGAGGGGACCTCGACCACGGCCTTGGCGGTCTCCACCTCGACCACCACCTGGTCGATCACCACGGTGTCGCCGAGGGCGACCTTCCACTCGACCACCTCGGCCTCGGCGAGTCCTTCGCCGAGGTCGGGCAGCAGGAAGACCTGCGTCGCCGGTTCGGTGGACACGCTCACGCTCCGACCGCCCAACGGGCATCAGCGGTGTCGTCCCACTGCAGCCGGTCGACGGCGTCGAGCACCCGGTCCACGTTCGGCAGGTGAATGCGCTCCAGCTTCGGCGGGGGATAGGGAATGTCGAACCCGCTGACCCGCAGCACCGGGGCGTGCAGGTAGTGGAAGCAGCGTTCCTGCACGCGGGCGACGATCTCCGCCCCGACACCGGCGAATCCTTGCGACTCGTGGACGACGACGCAGCGACCGGTTTTGCGCACGGACGTGGTGACGGTGTCGTCGTCGAAGGGCACGATCGAGCGGAGATCGATCACCTCGATGCTGCGGCCCTCAGACGCTGCGGCCTCGGCGGTATCCAGTGCCACCGCGAGCGAGGGCCCGTAGGCAACCAGGGTGGCGTCGGTGCCTGTCCGGCGCACCACGGCACGCCCGATCGGCTCACGCGCGCCGAGCTCGACGTCGGCCTTGGCAAAGTAGAGCCGTTTGGGTTCGAGGAACACCACGGGATCGGGGTCGTTGATGGCGTCGCGCAGCAGCGAGTACGCGTCGTCCACGGTGGCGGGACTGACTACTTTGAGCCCTGGGGTGTGGGCGTAATAGCCCTCGCTGGAGTCGCAGTGGTGCTCCACTCCGCCGATGCCACCGGCGAAGGGGATCCGGATGACGATCGGACAGGACAATGCGCCCTTGGTGCGGTTGCGGATCTTCGCCACGTGCGAGACGACTTGCTCGAAGGCGGGGTAGGCGAACGCGTCGAACTGCATCTCGACGACCGGTTTGAAGCCGGCCATGGCCATGCCGATGGCGAAGCCGACGATGCCCGACTCGGCCAGGGGGGTGTCGAAGCACCGGGCGGTGCCGAAGTCGCGGGTCAGCCCGTCGGTGACTCGGAAGACCCCGCCGAGGGTGCCGACGTCCTCGCCGAACACGACGACGTCCTCATCCGCGGTGAGCGCGTCGCGTAGTGCCGCGTTCAGGGCCTGGGCCATGGTGACGGTGGCCATCAGTGCGTCTCCTCGGACTCGGCGGCCAGCTCGGCGCCGACCTGTGCTTGCTGCTCACGCAGCTGTGGGGTCTGCTGGGCGTAGACGTAGCGGAACAGGTCGAGCGGGTCGTGCTGGTGGTCGACGTTCATCCCCGCCCGTAGCTGAGCTGCGGCATCCTCGGCCTCGGCGGTCAGCACGGTGACGGCGTCGTCGTCGAGCACGCCCTCGGCCCGGAGGTAGGTATCCAAGCGCGCGATGGGGTCGCGGGCGAGCCAGCTCTGCACCTCGCTGTCCTGGCGATAGCGGGTGGCGTCGTCGGCGTTGGTGTGTGCGTCGATGCGGTAGGTGTATGCCTCGATGACCAGCGGGCCCTTGCCGGTCTGTACATAACGCACGGCGGCGTCGAGCACGGCCATCATCGCCACCGGGTCGTTGCCGTCGACGTGTTCGCTACCGATTCCATAACCCACGCCCTTGTGCGCCAGCGACGGGGCGACGCTCTGCCGTGCGAGCGGGACGCTGATGGCGTACCCGTTGTTCTGCACTAGGAAGATCACCGGGGGGCGGAAGACGGCAGCGAAGTTCAGTGCCTCGTGGAAGTCGCCCTCGCTGGTCGCCCCGTCGCCGCACAGGGCCAACGTCACGGTGTCGCGGCCCTTCAGCAGCTCGCCGTAGGCGAGACCGGTGGCGTGCAGTAGCTGGGTGGCCAGGGGGGTGCATTGCGGCGCACAGTGGTGCGCGACGGGGTCGTAGCCGCAGTGCCAGTCACCGGCGAGCATGCTCAAAATCTGGACCGGGTCGACGCCGCGGGTCATCAGCGCGACCGAGTCCCGATAGGTGGGGAACATCCAGTCCGCGGGCCGCAGGCACATCGCCGCGGGAACCTGGCAGGCCTCCTGGCCGCGCGAGGACGGGTAGACCGCGAGGCGTCCCTGCTTGGTCAGTGCGGTGGACTGCTGGTCGAAGCGCCGTCCGAGCACCATCTTTCGGTAGACCTCAAGCAGGCGCGCGGGAGTGGGCACCGGGTAGCGATGCTCGCCGGGCAACCAGCGACCGGACTCGTCCAGGTACTGCACCGGCTCGTCAGCGGGGAGGAACTCGCGGTAGTCGGCAGTACGGTGCGGCGCAACGACGGTCACGTGACCTCCTCATCGATTGACACGCTGTCCGTGAATCGTGGCTACCTATCGAGTAATTGACAACAGAATCGCTAGAGTGTGGACGATTGGTCGAAAGGCACGCTGGGGGTGACAGATTGTCAGATGACGGGGGAATGAGCCGTCCGACTGGTGGACGCGTTGCGGCTACCACCGGTACGCAGGCGTACGCGCTGGACGACGTCGATCGCCGACTGATCGACGGCCTGGTCCGCGACGGCCGCATCTCGGTGCGGGCCCTCGCGGAAAGCGTGCACATCTCTCGCGCGCACGCCTACGCCCGTCTGGAACGGCTGCACACCGCCGGCATCATCGAGGGATACGCCGCGCAGATCGCCTTCGAGGCGGCCGGCCTGCACAGCTCGGCCTACGTGGCGCTGTCCATCCGGCAGGATTCCTGGCGCGGTATCTCCGCTGCCCTGCAGACGCTGCCGTTCGTGTATCACTTCTCGCTGCTCGGTGGCGACTACGATGTGCTGGTACTGGTGCGCGCCCCGACAAACGCCGCACTACGGCACGTCGTGCTCGAGCGCCTGCAGAGCCTCGACGGCGTGCTGTCGACCAAGACCTGGCTGATCTTCGACGAGGCCAACGGCCCGGGCGCGGAGTGGGTTTGACCCAAGAGGGAGGCTGTCTACCCAAGGTCAGTGCGCGGACCGCGTCACGCGGCCGGCTTCTTCGCCGGCGCCTCGTCGTCGACTGCCGTCTCGATCGTGGGCCCGGTGCTCCCGCGGCTACGGAACAATCGTCGGACAGCATCGGACGCCGCGGGTACCAGGCCCCGAGGGAGGAACAGCAGGACCACGACCAGCAGAAGCGCGTAGACCGCGTAGGAGAACACACTCGAGGCGTAGGAGGGCATGCCGGGTTGCGTGCCGAGGTTGTTGAGGGCCTGGACGATCAGGGTGATCACCACTGCACCGACCACCGGTCCCCACAGCGTGCCGAGTCCGCCGACCACCGCCATCACGATGAACTGGAACGAGAGCAAGACCGGGAACGAGCCCGGCGCCAGGTAGCCGATGAAGAAGGCGTAGATGCCACCGGCCAGGCCCGCGAAGGCGCCGGAGAGCGCGAAGACCACGATCTTGTACCGGGTGACCGGCACGCCGGAGGACTCCGCTGCAGTCTCGCTGGTCGCCAGCGCCCGCAACCCGCGCCCCGGCCGTGAGGCAATGATGTTCCGGGTGATGATCAGGACGAGGGCGACGCCAACCCAGGTGACCCAGGCATAGGCCCGCGCGCTCGACAGCTTGACGCCGCCGAGAGAAAGCTGGGGTATCCCTTGCAGGCCGATGTCGCCACCGAAGAAGGCGACCTGCCCGACCACGGCCAGCAGGATCAGCTGAAAGGCTAACGTGGCGAAGGCGAGGTAATGCCCGCGCAGTCGCATGATTGGCACGCCGACGAGACCGGCGAGGGCGCCGGCGACGAGGGGGCCGGCAAGCAGGCCCAGCAGAGGCGGCACTCCGTGCACGGCAAGCAGCCCGGCCGTGTAGGCACCGACGGCATAGAACGCAGCCTGCCCGAGCGAGACCTGGCCGGCGTATCCCATCAGCAGGGAGACGCCGACGGTGACCATGGCAGCCGTGCCCAGCAGGACGTACACCGACAGTTGTGACCGCGACAGCAGGAGCGGTGCCAGCAGGCTGACGACGGCGACCAGGGCGACGAGCCCCAGCCTTACCGCATGCGCCGGAGCGGGCCGTCGGCGGACGGTGCCCGTGGTGCTCGCCGTCGCGGCCTCCGGCGTCACTGGTGCATCCCCACGTCGCTGCGCGCGCTCATGCGACCTCCTCGGCTACGGTGCTTCGCTTGCTGGCCTGGTAGATCATCACCACAATGATGAGGGTCAACCCCACCTCGGTCTGGTAGGAGGCGTTGATGTAGCCCGCCACAAAGGCCTCGACCACCCCGAGCAGCAGGCCGCCGGCGAGCGCGGCGTAGGCGCTGTTGAGGCCGCCGAAGATCGCCGCCGCGAAGCCACTGGTCGCCAGCAACACGTCGGAGTCGAAGGCCACCGGCTGCAGCGGGGTGATCAGCACGCCCGCGAGACCGCCGAGCAGGCCACCCAGGGCGAAGGCGAGCAACCCCATTCGGGTCGGCTTGATGCCGGCCAGCCGCGCTGCGTACGGATTGGACGCGCAGGCCGACAGCGCCTTGCCGAGATAGGTGCGGGAAAAGAACAGGCCCAGTGCCGCGAAGCTGACCAAGGTGACGCCGATCACGAGAAAGTACTGGGTGGGGACGCGGGCACCGGCGATGTTCACCGACCCACGCAACATGGGGTAAGAGACCGGCTGATCACCCCAGACGATGATCTCGACGGCGTAGGCGAGGATGCCCAGACCGAGCGTGATCACCAACGACGAGAGCGTGGGCGTGCCCCGCTTGCCGATGGCGATCACGCCCACCACCAGCCCGGCCACGCCGGCGAGCGCGATACCGATCAGCTCGGCCGCGCCGTGCGGCAGGCCGCGGCCGAGCATCGAGCTGACCGTCAGGCCGGCGATGACCGGAAAGGTGCCCTGGGCGAAGTTCACCACGCGGGTGACCCGGTGGATGGCCACGAATCCGGACGCGACCAACGCGAAAGTGCATCCGATGGCGAGACCGGAGATGAGATAGGACAGGAACGCGCTCACTGGGTCACTCAGCTCGCTTCCGACTCGGTCAGGCCGCCCAGGTAGGCACGGGCGACGGCGTCGCTGCGGCCCAACTCGACGCTGCTGCCGGACACGGTGATTACTCCGGACTCCAGGACGTAGGCCCGTTCGCAGAGGTCGAAGGCGAGCCGGGCGTTCTGCTCTATGAGGAGCACGGCGGTGCCGCGGGTCGCGTTGAGCTCACGCAGGTGCCGGACCAGGTCCGCGACGACGATCGGCGCAAGGCCCAGCGACAACTCGTCGATAGCAAGGATGTCGGGATCAGCCATCAGCGCCCGGCCCACGGCCACCATCTGCTGCTGTCCGCCGGACAGCGTGCCGGCCAGTTGCTTGGCCATTCGCTCGAGGTCGGGAAGCACCTCGTAGATCCGCCTCGGGTCGCGGGCACCCGAGCGCCGACGAGCCCGCCAGGCGCCCAGGCGCAGGTTGTCGGCCACGGACAGGTCAGCAAAAAGCTGCCGACCCTCCGGCACTTGCGCCAGGCGACCGTTCACCTGGATCGAGCCGGCTGCCGGACGGAGGATGCCCGAGAGCGTGTTGACGAGCGTCGACTTGCCCGCACCGTTCGGCCCCACCAGGGCGACCATTTCGCCGGTGGCCACCTCGAGGCTGACGCCATCGAGTGCGGTGGCGTTCCCGTATCGGACGACCAGGTCAGTGACCGTGAGCATGCTCATCCTCACCCCCGATGTAGGCCTTGATGACCCGCGAGTCGGAGGTTACCTCCCGCGGAGTTCCTTCCGCGATCACCTGGCCGAGGTCGAGCACCGTCACCCGATCGGCCAGCCGGGAGACGAATCCGACGTCGTGCTCGATGAGCAGCATGGTCAGGCCGTCGGCGTGCAGGTCCTCGACGAGCTCGGCGAGAGCGGTCCGCTCCGCGGTGCGCAGACCGGAAGCCGGCTCGTCGAGCAGCAGCAGGCGCGGCTGGGCGCACAGCGCGCGGGCCACTTGCAGTCGACGTTGCTGGCCGAGGGGAAGGGACTCTGCCTGCCGGTCGGCCCAGTCCTGGAGGCCGACCTGCTCGAGCGCGTGCTCGGCTCGCTCCCGGATCGTCCGCTCCTCCGACCGGTGCCGGGGCAGCCGCAGGGCCGCGGCCAGGAAGCCGTGCTTGGTCCACGTCTGCGCCCCGACCATGACGTTCTCCCGCACGGTCATCCCACGGAAGATTCGGGCCCCTTGGAACACGATGCCGATGCCGTCGTGCGCCCGCCGGTGCGCCGACTCCCCGTCGATTCTCCGGCTGCCGTAGGTAATCGTGCCCGAGTCGGCGCTCAGGTGACCGCAGACGAGGTTGAACAACGTCGACTTGCCGGCTCCGTTCGGGCCGATGATGCCGCGCACCTCACCGTCGGCCACGGACAGCGACACGTTTTGTACCGCGTACACGCCTCCGAAAGACCGCGACACGTCTTGGACTTTAAGCACGTGCCCGCCGCTCCTGACTCAGACGTATTGGAACTACTTGAGCGTCTTCTTCAATTCCTGCTGCGACCAGGCGGTGGGTACGAACTTGCCTTCGGTGACCACGTTGACTGCCACATCGTCCACCGTCAGACCGGAGTGGTCTTTGGACGAGAAGGTGTACTTGCCCTCGGGTGTCAGGAGGGTGAGGTCGTTGAGCGCCTGCTGGATCTTTGTCGGGTCGGCGCTGTTCGCCTTCTTGATCGCCGCGGCGATCAGCTTGACCGCACCATAGCCGTCGAGGGCGAACTGGGGCGGGTAGTAGCCGTTGGCCTGTTGGAACGGCCCGGCCATCGCCAGGGCGGCGGTCTTGACGTCAGAGTCGGGCAGTTGCGGGCCGACCACGCCGAGCGAGCTGGCTACGATCACGCCGTTGGCCGCCGCGCCAGATGGCTCGGTGTAGAGCGTGCTCGCCTCCGCGTGGCTCATGATCAGTGGCATGCCCAGATTCGCGCTAGCGACCTGCTTGGTGATGATCACGGCCGGTGCCCCGGTGGCCCACACCATCAATCCGTTGGCGCCGCTGCTCCGGACGTGCGTCAACTGCGGCGCGAAGTTGGTTGTGGTGGTCTCGAAGGTCTCCTGGTCGACGAACGTGATCCCGTACTGCTGGGCCATCGCCGACATCTTCTTCCAGCCGGTCTGCGCGAAGGCGCTCTTGGTGTCGTAAGCGACCGCCATCTTGGTCATGCCCTGCGCCTTGAAGTAGCGCAGCAACTGCTCGCCCACCGCACCGGCGGTCGGGGGAGCCATGAATGCATACTTGCTCACCGGGTCGACCTGCTCGTCGGAGGCCGCATCCGAGACGTAGGGGATCTGCTGGCGTTCGGCGTTGGGGATCACCGCCAGGCTCGAGTTCGAGAACGACGACCCGACGACCGCCGCAACGTTCTTGCTGGCGAGGTCGTTGAAGGCGATCACCGCCTGGTCCGGCTGGGTCTTGTCGTCCTCGATCTGAATCTGGAGTTTGCGGCCGTTGAGCGCGCCGCCCGCGTCGTTGATCTCTGAGACCGCCTGCGCCGCACCGAGCTTGTTCGTCGTCCCCAGCGGAGTGTAGTTGCCGGTGAGCGAGGCGATCTGGCCGAGCATGATGGGGCCGGAGTCGCCGCCGCTTCCCCCGGATCCCCCACCACAGGCAGCGAGAGCGAGCGTCAGAATGGCGGCCATTGCCGTGAGGGGAGCACGCTTGCGCATCAGAGCCTCCTAGCGCAGGGCACTCCCCGTTGCAAGGAAGACTTCGTCGAAGACCCCGAATCGCTTTGCAGGAAGATTACGTGTCGTGTCCGGATGCGACAAGGCGCCAACGTTGAAACGCGATCACGGATTGGTGACAGTCTCGTCCGCGAAGGAATGGGCCAGGACCCACGACGGGAAGGACGTGATCTTGGCGTCGATCAGGAGCGGGCCGTCGGGTGGACCCTGCACCCAGTCACTGACTCCCTTGAGGTCCTCCACCCGTCTGACCGCCACTGCGGTGCAGCCAAAGCCCTGCGCTATCGCTGCGATGTCTGTCTCGGGAAACAGCACAGTGTCGACGGGGAAGCCTTCCGGCCCGAAATGGTGCACTTCGGCACCGTAGGCGTCGTCGTTGTAGACGATGACGACCAGCGGCAACGCCAGCCGGACGGCGGTGTCGAGCTCGGTGAGGCTCATCATGAACCCGCCGTCGCCGACGGCCGCGATCGCCGTCCGGTCCGGGGCGGCAACCCCGGCACCGATCGCGGCAGGCAGCGCCAGCCCGATCGACTGGAACGCCAGCGGCAGACAGAACCCGTACCGATCGGGCACGTCGAGGAACATCGCCGGGTAACCGCTGAAGTTTCCCCCGTCCGGGACCACCACACGGGCCATCGGAAGCAAGTCGTTCAGCGCGATCGTCAGCGTCCGCGGGTCGATCCTGTCGTCGGTGCCGGTGTCCTCGTAAGGGATGTTGCACCAACGACCTCCTCTGGCGAGGCGCTCGGCCACCTCCTCGGTCCGGTAGCCCGTCGGCGTGGAGCCTTGCTTGTCGAGGGCCGCGGCAACGGCCTCGGCCACCTGGGCGGAGTCCCCGATAACACCCAGGTCCGCCGGGCGGTGGTGGCCGATGGCCGCAAGGTCGAGGTCTACCTGTACCACCCTCGTGCCCGGACGCAGGAGCGTCCCGTTGCGCGTGGTCCAACGATTCAGACTGGCGCCGAACGCAACCACAACGTCGGCTGACTGGATCAGTTCCCCAGCCACTGGGGTGGCGAAGCCGCCGATCACGTCCAGATTCCAGCGGTGACCGGCGAACAGGCCCCGGGCTACGGCCGACGTCGCCAGGAGCGCCCCGCAGGCATCCGCCAAGCGCGTAAGGGCAGGACCCGCCGCCAAAGCACCGCGCCCGCCAACCAGAACCGGCCGCTCGGCGCTGCTCAACAGCTCGACCAGCCGGCGCACGGCTTCGGACGATGGGCCCGGAGCGAATCGTTCGGGCACCCCGACAACCATGTCGGGCGACCATTCGATCTCCGCCTCCTGAACGTCAAGTGGCAGGTTGAGGAGCACGGTTCGCCGTTCCTGCAGCGCCCGCTGGTAGGCGCGCACAGCGTCGTCAACCGCCGTCCCCGGAGTGTGGATGCGCTCGACCTCGGCGCCGAGCGCCGCGACTGCCGCTTCTTGGTCGATCCAGAAGTTCGACGTCTTCTGGGTGGGTGGGGTGTCGGCCGAGACCACCAGGACCGGCGACCGGCTCTTGGCCGCCTCGGTGATGCCGGTCAGTCCGTTCGTCAGCCCGCAGCCCTGGTGCAGGCTGACCACCGACACCGTGCCTGTGCTCCGCGAGTAGGCATCAGCCATCATCGCCGCACCATTCTCGTGCCGTGCAGCGATGAATCGTGCGCCACCGGCAATCAATGCATTGGTGACATGAAAGTTGCCACTTCCGATCACCCCGAATACCTGGCCGACACCAAGCTGCGCCAGGGTGCGACCGACGGCCTCAGCAACCTTCATGGCGACTCCACAACCTCATGTTCTCCTCCGCTGCGGGATGGCCGGTCCCGCCGGCAGCTGCACCACCCGCCATCAGTCCGTACAGGTACGCACGTCGGACGAGGCAGCCATCAGTACCCAGCCAAGGCTAGCGGAACTTCTACAGCACAACCATCGGGGCACGGCTTAGTGCACGAGAATCCGATTCTTCTTCACCTCGAAGTCGGTGTCGTATCACGGTGTCCGCGAGGGCTTCGGTCAGGTGCGGACGTAGGCCGCGAGGTGCTCACCGGTAAGGGTGGAGCGGGCATTTCCGAAATACGCTACAGACAATCGCCCGCACGTGGTGATCCTGTCACCGTTACGGGCGTGACGGTTGTCGATGGTTTTCGGCGCCCCCGGTGAAGCTTTCCCCGACCGGCTGAGCACCTCCGCGAGCCTTCTACTATCGTGAAACACTGGGTCACCTAGTGTCTGCAGGATAACGTCGGTAGTGCGCCGACCGGGGCGGAGCGTGAGAGGCAAATAGCGATGAGTGATGTTCTGGCGGATAGTTCCTTTCGGCGGGACCGGACGCGGGCAGCCGACCAGGTGCTGAATGACCTACGGTTGCAGATCCTCTCCGGCCGACTCGCCCGGGGGACGCGCCTGCCCTCGGAGAAGGAGCTCGCCGCGCACTACGACGTCAGCTCACCCACGGTTCGGGAGGCGCTGCGCGCACTGAGCGCGATGAGCCTCGTCGAGATCCGGCACGGCTCCGGCACCTTCGTCATCGCCGAGACGGCAAGGTTGTTGTCCGCGGCGATGGCGGCCGTTGTGCAGCTGGAGCGGGTGGACATCCTGGGTATCTTGGACGTCTCAGAAGCGCTGTTCAGCACGGCGATGCGCCTTGGCGTCAGCGCAGCCACGGACGCTGACCTGAGCGAGTTGCGCGCGGCCGCCGGTCGCTTCGAACCGGACTCCGGCGGTGCCGACTTCGCCGGTGCGCTCAACGACTTTCTGAAGGCGCTGGTGGGGGTCTCGCACAACCCGTTGCTGATCGGCATGTCCGGCTTCCTTATCGACACTCAAATCGCGTTGGCTCAGGACAGCGGACGGCGTTCACCGGCCCTGTGGCAACGAATCGCCGGTGAATTGATCGGTGAGCGCAAGGCGATTCTGGAGGCGCTTGAAGCGCGCGACAGCGACGCAGCCGAAGCCACGGTCGTCACCTACATGCAGCGAGCCCGAAAGCTGGTTCGGGAGAACCTCGACGAAGCCACGCAGTGATCGGGTCGCCGGGGCCGACCTGAGTGTTGGCAGGATAGTCCCGGTGAGGTATCGCGTAGGGGCGTTCGGCACCGTCAATGCAGCGATCGGCGCGCTGGGATTCGCCGCGTTCGTGTTCCTGATCGGTCTCTGTGCCGCGATTATCGGGTCGGGACAAAAGGTGGTCTGGTGGGTCGTTGCAGGCATTATCTCCGTGCTGGTGGCAGCAGTGATGGCGTTGCTGGCGGCCGGCGGGGTCGGTACGTGGCGGTCGGTGCGCTTGACCCTGGAACCGGATGGATCGGGGTCGCTGTCGGTGCCCGGCTTTCAGCTGCAGCGCGGGTTCTACCGGGAGGTCATCGCGATCCAAGATGTGTCCGACGTTTGTCTCAGCTACCTGTCGCAGCCTCGTAATGGCCGCTGGCAGCTTGTCGTCACCCGAAGGCGAGGGCGGCCCATCAGGTGCGACAGCATCACCAGCTCCCGCGGTCCGAACGCCAACGTGCACGGCACCCGTGCGTGGCGCGCGGTCGCGGAACTTCGAGACCGGGTGCACACAGCCCAACGCCACTGAGCTGGCGCCTGCTCAGAAGTTGCCGCGCTTGGCCTGCTCACGCTCGATGGCCTGGAACAAGGCCTGGAAGTTGCCGATGCCGAAGCCCAGCGAGCCGTGCCGCTCGATGAACTCGAAGAACACGGTCGGCCGGTCGCCGATCGGCTTGGTGAAGATCTGCAGCAGGTAGCCGTCCTCGTCGCGGTCGACGAGGATGCCGCGCGACTGCAGCTCCTCGATCGGGACGCGGACGTCGCCGATGCGGGCGCGCAGCTGCGGGTCGGAGTAGTAGGAGTCCGGGGTGGCGAGGAACTCGATGCCCTTGGCGCGCAGCGCGTCGACGGTGGTGAGGATGTCGTTGGTGGCCAGGGCGAGATGCTGGGCGCCGGGGCCGCGGTAGAAGTCGAGGTACTCGTCGATCTGTGAGCGCTTCTTGCCGGCGGCGGGCTCGTTGAGGGGGAACTTGACCCGGTGGTTGCCGCTGGCGACGACCTTGCTCATCAGCGCGGAGTACTCGGTGGCGATGTCCTCGCCGACGAACTCGGCCATGTTCGTGAAGCCCATGATGCGGTTGTAGAAGTCGATCCACTGGTCCATCCGGCCCAGCTCCACGTTGCCGACTACGTGGTCGAGCGCCTGGAACAGCCGTTTGGGTTCGTCTGCGGGTTTGGCGTAGCCGGAGCTGCGCGCGGTGTAACCGGGCAGGTACACACCGCGGAAGCGGGAGCGGTCGACGAGGGTGTGCCGGGTATCGCCGTAGGTGGCGATGGCCGCGAGGCGCACGGTGCCGTCGGAGTCGGTGAGGTCGTGCGGCTCTTCGACGATCGTCGCGCCTTGCTTGCGGGCGTGCGCGATGCAGCGGTCGACGTCGGGTACCTCGAGGGCGATGTCCACGAGGCCGTCGCCGTGCCGACGGTGGTGATCGAGCAGCGGGCTGGCCGGGTCGACCCCGCCCTTGAGCACGAACCGGACCGCACCCGAGCGCAGCACGTAGGCGTGGTGGTCGCGGCTACCGGTCTCCGGCCCGGAATAGGCAACCAGCTCCATCCCGAAGACGACCTGATAAAGCAGCGCGGCCTGGGTGGCGTTGCCCACCGACCACACCACGGCGTCCCAGCCGGTCACCGGAAACGGGTCGGCCTCCGCGTCGTATTCCACGAGCCCGACGAGTTGGCGCAGCTGGTCGAGGTCCAGGTCGGCAAGCCGTTCGTCGTCGGTCAAGGTTTGTTGGAGGCTCATGCTCACCAGGACACCGCAAACGCGAATGACTACGCAAGCGACTCAGCTTCTATTGGCATTTCGGCGCATGATATCGAGCGACCGCGGGGTCTAGCTATACACTCTGTCGAGAAGCAGGGAGGTTCGGTGGAGCAGCAACCGCTCGATGCACTCGACGTCGACCTGTTGCGCGCGCTTCGCGAGCGGCCCAGGGCGGGCATGCTCGAGCTGGCCCGCACGGTCCGGGTGGCGCGGGCAACGGTGCAGGCCCGGTTGGACCGGATGGAGCGGTCCGGGGTGCTCACCGGGTTCGGCCCGGACATCGACGTCGCCGCGGCCGGTTTCCCGGTACAGGCGTTCGTCACGCTCGAGATCGCCCAGGGAGCCTTGGACGAGGTGACCGCGGAGCTCGCGGGTTTGCCGGCTGTGCTCGAGGCCTACGCCACCACCGGCACTTCGGACGTCCTGTGCCGCCTTGCCGCGTCCTCGCACGAGGACTTGCAAGAGACCCTGCTGGCGCTGAACCGGTCGCCTGCGGTCGCCCGTTCGACGAGCGTGGTCGTGCTGTCGGTGGTGGTGGCGCCCCGGGCACTGCCGTTGCTCGAGCAACGGCCCTCGCTCGGCCCTCGACGCGCCCCGGCGTACCGGAGCGTCCTGCAGCCGTAGGTCAGGTTCGATAGACTACGTGGTCAACGGGACGTCGAAGTTCTTCGCGGGGATGGTCTGGCCGCCTGACGTGGTGGCGGCGAGCCGTTTCATCCGCAGGATCAAGGTCGGGCTGTTCTTCTGTTGGACCACAAATCCGGCCCAGCCGCTGCCGGTCTTGCCGGTGTCGACATTGCCGCCGTTCGGGAACGGCGGGTAGCCGGCGGCCGTCATCGCGTCGGTGAGGCCGGGGGCGGCGCTCGAGGAATTGGTGTCGCCGTCGGGTGTCACGATCTGGAGGCTGCCGGACTGCCAGCCGGCGTAATACTTGCTACCCGCCTTTACATTCATCTTGACCAGCACAATCTCCCGGTCCGAGACGGCAGACATGCTTGCCGGCGTCGGGAAGTTGCGAACAAGGGACTCCGCCACGACGTGATCACCCATCTCGGGATCGTCGATGGTCTGGTTGACTGCGACCGGCTTTCCGGATGCCGCAGTTCCACCGGCGGTTGGCGTAGCTGAAGCCGCCTCGGCGGCTGGGGACGACGGGGCGGCCGAGGGCGACGATGCCGCCGAGCTATTGGTGGTGGGCGTCGGTACTGGCGCGTCGGAGGACGAGTTGCTGCTGCAACCGGTCAACGCGAGGGCGCCGACGACAGCGCCAACGACGATCATGGCGTAAGGCTTGCGCATAACGTTCCCTTTCGGTTGGTGGTGCAGCGTTCCCCCGCACAGGTGTTCCGGTCGCGGCGGCAAACACATATCGTGGGTCATTGGCGGTGAAGGAGCGACCGTATGGTAATCAAGGATGTTTTTCGTGTCGGCGACGGGCCGCACGCCGTGCTGGGCCTGCACGGCTGGTTCGGCGCTGCCGAGTCGTGGTGGGCGCTGGCGCCCTACCTCGACGGGAGCCGGTTCAGCTACTACTTCCTCGACTACCGCGGCTACGGCTCGCGGATGGGGGAGCCGGGAAACTTCACCGTGCAAGAGGCCGCGTCCGATGCCATCGGCCGCGCCGACAAACTCGGCCTCGCGCGTTACTCGGTGCTCGGCCACTCGATGGGCGGCAGCGTCATGCAGCAGGTACTCGCCCAGGCCCCGGACCGGGTCCGCTCCCTCGTCGGCGTCTCACCGGTGCCGGCCGGCGGAGTCCCGTTCGATGACGACGGCTGGGCGTTGTTCTCGGGCGCCGCCGAGGAGCCGGGCAACCGCCGCGCGATCATCGACCTCACCACGGGCAACCGGCTGGCGGGCGTCTGGCTCGACGCCGCCGTCCAGGCTTCGCTCGCCACCTCGGACAAGGCCGCGTTCGGTGCCTACCTCGAGTCCTGGGCCAAGACGGACTTCCATGAGCAGATCGAGGGCAACGAGGTTCCGATCAAGGTGATCGTCGGTGAGCATGATCCGGCCCTTGGCGAGGCGACGATGCAGGCAACCTTTATGCAGTGGTATCCGAACTGTGAGCTCGAGGTGCTCGCCAACGCAGGCCATTACGCGTTCGAGGAGACGCCGATCGCACTGGCCACGGCGATCGAGCGCTTCCTGCGGGACTGAGCCGGTGACCGCTCCCGGTGTCGACGTCTTCGACCCGCGAGTCTTCGCCCTGGGTCTGCCGCACCGCGGGCTGGCGCTGTTGCGAGACACCGGCCCGGCGAGCTGGCAGGACGAGCATGCCGTCGGCGACTGGCCCGCTGGGCCGGGGTACTGGGCGATCACCCGGCACGCCGATGTCAAGCAGGTGCTGCAAAGCCCGGAGGTGTTCTCTTCCTGGCTCGGGGCAACCCAGATCCGCGACCCCGAGCCGGCGGATCTCGGCTTCATCCGCCGGATGATCCTGAACATGGACGCCCCGGAGCATGTGCGGCTGCGTCGGCTGGTCGCGGCGGCGTTCACCCGCCGGCGGTTGGAGCAGTCGGCCGAGCGGATCACCGCCCGCGCCTGCGCGTTGCTCGATGCCGTCGCGCCGACCGGAGCTTGCGATCTGCCGCGCGAGGTCACGGACGATTTCCCACTGGCCAACCTGGCGGACCTGATCGGCGTGCCCTTCGCCGATCGCCACCTGTTGCTCGAGTGGACGAACCGAGTCATCGGCTATCAGGACCCCGAGCACACCGACCTCGCCCGCGACGCGCAGGGCAGGCCGATCAACCCCCGTTCGCCGGCGATGCTCGCCGACATGTTCGGCTACGCGCGCGAGCTGGCCGAGCGCAAGCGGGCCGACCCCGGTCCGGACGTGATGACCGCGTTGGTGCAGGCCGAGGTCGACGGGCAGGCACTCGACGACGCCGAGCTGCAGATGTTCTTCTTCCTGCTGGTGATCGCCGGCAACGACACCGTCCGCAGCGCCTTGCCCGGTGGAGTCCTCGCGCTCCTCGACCACCCGGCGCAGTACCGGCGGCTGCGCGCCGACCTCACCTTGCTGCCCACCGCGATCGAGGAGATGCTGCGTTGGCACCCCCCGGTGCTGACCTTCCGCCGGACCGCGGCGGCGGACACCGTGCTCGCCGGTCAGCAGATCCGACGCGGCGACAAGGTAGTCGTCTACCACGCCTCGGCCCACTACGACGAGCGGGTGTTCGCCGACCCGTTCCGCTTCGACATCACCCGCACTCCGAACGAGCACCTGGCCTTCGGTCAAGGGCCGCACCTGTGCCTGGGCGCGCATTTCGCCCGGCTGCAGATGCGGATCTTCTTCACCGAGTTCCTCACTCGCCTGCCCCAGGTCGAGCCGGACGGCGCCCCCACCCACCTGACATCGAATTTCATCAACGGGCTGACGCACCTGCCGCTCCGTTGGTCGCGGGCCGGCTGAGGAAAGATGTTCTGATGACCGACTACCCGCCGTCCATCGCGCAGGTGAATCAGACCGCGCCGGTGCCACGCCGCATCCGCGCCACGCTCGGCGAACAGCTCGTTGTGGACACCACGTCGGCGCTGTATGTGTGGGAGTGGCCGCACTACCCGCAGTACTACATTCCCATCGCCGACATCTGCCCCGGTGTTCTTGTCGATGAGCAGCACGTGGAGAAGTCCAGCCGTGGCACCGCTAGGCGACACGGTCTGCGGGCGGCTGGCGTGTTGCGCCCAGCAGCCGTGCTCGTCTACGGCGATGATGCCATCGAGGGGTTGGCCGGTATGGCCCGCCTCGAATGGGCCGCCCTCGACGCCTGGTACGAGGAGGACGAGCAAGTCTTCGTCCACCCCCGCGACCCCTATACCCGCGTCGATGCACTGCGCTCGACTCGCCGTATCCGCATCGAACTGGACGGCGACGTGCTGGCCGAGTCCGACTCACCGGTGCTGGTCTTTGAGACCGGGTTGCCGACCCGCTACTACCTCAACCGCACCGAAGTGAAGTTCACCCACCTGACTTCGACCAGCACCGCCACTGCCTGCCCCTACAAGGGCATCACCAGCGGTTATTGGACCGCCCAGATCGGGGAAGCGAGCTATCCCGACATCGCCTGGACCTACGATTTTCCCACCCGCCACCTGCTCCCGATCACCGGTTTGGTCGCCTTCTACAACGAGAGGGTCGACATCACCCTGGACGGTCAGCCGTTGACGCGGCCGGTGACCCATTTCTCCTAACGGGTCAGCTGCGAGACGTCCAGGGCCGCGCCGGGTCGGGCTGGTGGCCACCGTCCGGTGACCACCAGCCCGTGCCCGGTGCCCGGTGACCGGCTACTTCTGGCCGGGTGGGGTGTAGGCGGCGGCAGATGGACCCTCGTATGGGCCGTCCGTCACCTGCTTGAGTCCACCGACCTGGGAGGCGTCGGGGCGGAAGAGGAAGACCTTTTTCGAGGGCGCGATCCCTGGCTTGGAGTAGTCGAGTGGGACGACGACCCCGGTGTCGACGTTGGACAAGGACCGGAAGGCGGTGTTGATGCCCTCGCGGGTGAGGTCCTTGTTGTCGCAGGCCTTCTTCAGGACGTCGGTGAACACCTCGGCGTCGCCGAGACCGGTGGTGACACCGCCGTCCAGTGTGGCGTCGGGGTACTTGGCCTTGTAGTCAGCGACGAACTTCTGGGTGCTGGGATCGGTGCTGTTGGGCGCTTGTACCGAGGTGGGGAGGTAGAGCAGCTTCTCCAGTGCGGGTCCGGCCGAGGTCTTGAGCACCCCGGGGACGAAGTCGGGGTTGTTGCCGAGGATCGGTACGTTCAGCCCGGTGCTGGCGTCGACGGCCGCGGCGGAGGCGGTGGCGGTGGGCGACGAGGTGATCGCGATGGCCTTGACGCCTTGGCTCTTCAGGTCGGTGACCTGGGCGGTCATGTCGGTGTCGGTGGGCTGGATCTTTTTCTCGATGACCGTGAGCCCGTTCTTCTGCGCGGCGTATTGGCTGCCCTGCAGTGCATTGACTCCGCCCTCGTTCTGGGGGTAGATGTGGCCGATTTTGTCGCCTTTGTGGATCAAATTGTTGGCCAGCGCGTAGTCGATCGTGTTGATCGTCTCGTAGTCGTAGGTGGTTCCGACGAGCATGATCTGCTTGTTCGCCAGCAGGCTGGCCGCGTTCGACGCCGGAATGGTGAGCATCTTGTCCGACGTGTACTGATCGAGCAGTGCCGCGTTGATCGGGGAACCGAGGACCTGGCTCAAGCCCACAACCTGGTCCTTGAGCTGCTGGTACTGCGTCACGCCGTTTTGGGTGTTGTAGCCGGTGTCCTTGGTGACGACGTTGAGCTTGCGGCCGCAGACGCCGCCGGCGGCGCTGATCTGGTCGTAGTAGAGCTGCTGGGCCTGGGTGATGCTCTTGCCCACCGCGGCGAACGGGCCCGACAGGTCGCTGAGCTGACCGACGGTGATGGTGTCGGCGGTGACGCCGGTGCCGGTCTTCACCCCGCCGGCGCCGGTGGTCCCGGCAGAGTCAGATGCTTTGGTGCTGCACCCGGCGGCGGCCAGCAGTCCGGCCGCCAACACCGCTACAGCGATGCGTCCTCGTGTGTTCGACAATGTGGTCCTCCACTAGAAGGGGTGCCCATGCCGGTTGGCGGGGGCGCGATGGTGGTCAGCTACCTGAGGCTCAGGAGCTGTGCGAAGGGGCTCCCGGGTCGTGCGGGTCAGCAGCGCTGCCCGCACGGTCGGTTTCTGGGCCGGCAGAGCGGCTCGGCGGCTGGGGTGGTCGGGGACGCAGATGCAGCGTCCCGGCGAGGCGTTGGCCGATGGCGGCGAGGCCGCCGGCTTCGAAGATGAGGAAGCCGATGATGGCAGCGCCGTAGACGTACTTGGCGAAGCTGCCGGCATCCACGCCGCCGGAGCCGGGTTGGGCGAGGAAGGGGATGCTGGCCCCGTATTGGCTGAGCAGCTGCGGCAGCCCGACGACGAGGACGGCGCCAAGGACGGAGCCCCCGACGGAGGCGAGGCCGCCGATGACGATCATCGCCAAGAACTGCACGGACAGGTCGAAGCCGAAGGTGTCGGGCACGATCCGGGAGAAGGTCAGGGCAAACAACACCCCGGCCAACCCTGCGTACATCGAGGACAGTACGAACGCCGAGGTCTTGTAGCGGCCGACGTTGACGCCCATGACGGCGGCGGCGATCTCGCTGTCGCGGACCATCTGCATCGCCCAACCGGGTCGTCCGCGGAGCAGGTTTTTCGCGAAGATGTAGGACACCACGACGAGGACCAGCCCGAGGTACCACAGGCGTTCGAACTTCCCGAACTCCACGTTGAGGATGTAGAGCGAGGGGTCGGTGGTGTCGAAGGCGAGGCCGAACAGGTTGAAGGTGGGCACGTTGCGGCCGTTGAACCCGCCGGTGATCCTCTGGGCGTTGAACAGGATGTGTTGGCCGATGAACACCAACGCCAGGGAGGCGATGCCCAGGTAGATGCCCCGCAGCCGGGATGAGATGGGGCTGAACAGCAGGCCCAGGAACCCGGCGAGCAGCACGGCGAGGATCGCGGCGATGACGGTGGGCAGCTGCAGGCCGGAGGTGGAGATCCCGGCGCCGGCGTTGCTGGGTTTGCCGGCGAAGAAGGCGTACCCGTAGGCCCCTGCGGCGAGGAAGAACGCGTGCGCCAGAGACACCTGACCGGTGTTGCCGGACAACAGGTTCAACCCGATTGCGCCGATGATCGCGGACATACAGAACAGTCCGGTCTGCAGCAGCGAGCTGGACAGGTACAGGGGCAGGACGGCCACCACCAGCACCGCCAGCACCCGCAGCAGGGTGGGTGGTGTCGGGCGGCGCAGACCACCTCGCAAGCCAGTGCCCGTGGTCGCGGGTCGGTTGGTCATTTCGGTGGCGCTAGACACGGGTGATCTCCTTGGTGCCGAACAGGCCGGATGGTCGCCAGAGCAGGACGAGGATCATCACGATGTAGGGCATGATCGAGCCGAATCCGCCGCCGAGGAACGGCAACTTGTCCTCATACCCCGACGTCAGAGTCTCGGCGAGGCCCACAACGACCCCCCCGACCAGTGCTCCTCCGGCGGAGTCCAAACCGCCGAGAATGGCCGCTGGGAACGCACGGAAGGCGATCAGCCCGGTGGTGTTCGTCAGTCCGGGGGTGGGGAACGCTACGAGGAAGATGGCGGCGATCGCGGCCAATACGCCGGCGATCACCCAGGACAGCACCGACACCCGGCCCAGGCGGATGCCCATCAGTGCTGCGGCTTCCCCGTCCTCGGCGGCGGCCCGGGTGGCGACCCCCCAGGAGGAGAACTTGTAGGCGGCGAAGAACAACCCCATCAGCACGATGGCGACGACGATGGCCGCGATCCGTGACTGCGGGACAGTGAAGCTGGCGATGGTGACCAGCTTGGAGCCCCAGGGGTCGCCGGTGCTGAGCACCTGCGACCCGATTCGCCGGGTCAGCTCGGTCAGTAACAGGATGTCGACGCCGATGGTGAGGATGGCCAGGGAGTTCACGTCGCCACGGAGTCGGCGGATAAACACCACCTCGATGAGCAGGGCGGCCACCCCGGTGGCAGCGATGCCGAGCAGCACCGCCACCCAGAACCCGAACTGTTGGTGGGTGACGCCGATGACGTAGCCCCCGAGAAGCACGAGCGAACCGTGCGCGAAGTTCACCACCTCGGTGGATTTGTAGATCACCACGAACCCGAGGGCGATGAGGGCATAGATAAAACCGAGGGACACCCCCTGGATCGACAACTCAACGAACTTGGTCACGAGGTGGCCTCCGTGCTGGTGTTGTGATGGGTGTCGGCGGGCCGCGGAGCGGCTTCTGTGGTGTCGTCCACGTCGCCTTCTTCGGCGTCGTCACCGGACCCGAGATATGCCCGGATCACCGCGGGGTTGGTCTGCACCTGTTCGGGGGTGCCTTCGACGAGTGAGTCGCCCGAAGTCGAGGACCGTGACCCGGTCGGAAATCTGCATGACCAGGCCCATGTCGTGCTCGACCAGCAGGACCGAGATGCCCAGGGTGTCGCGCACGCTGGTGATCGCGGTGGCCATCTGGGCGGATTCGTCGGCGTTCATCCCGGCGACCGGCTCGTCCAGCAGCAGCACACTGGGTTCCATGGCCAGTGCCCGCGCCATCTCCACGCGCTTTTGGTCTCCGTAGGACAGCAGCCCGGCTGGGCCGTGCAGCTTGTCCGCGAGGCCGAGGAAGTCAGCGATCTCCTGCACTCGGGCAGCGTGGCGGGATCGCTCTTTGGTGGCGGTGCGCCAGCCCATTCCGGTGGACAGGAACCCGGCCTTGGTCAGGTGGTGACGTCCGAGCATCAGGTTGTCCAGCACCGACTGCGTCTTGGACAACGCGATGTTCTGGAACGCCCGCCCCACCCCCAACGCGGCGATGCGATGCGGGCGCAGACCAGAGATCTCCCGCTCACCGAGGAACACCGCGCCGTCGGTGGCGGCATACACCCCGGAGATCACGTTGAAGCAGGTGGACTTCCCCGCCCCGTTCGGGCCGATCACGGCGTGGATGGTTCCGGGTGCCACGGTGAAGGACACCGCGTTCATCGCGGTCACCCCGGAAAAGCGGACCGTGACGTCGGCCACCCGCAGCGCGGGCACCGGCATCACCTCGGATGCTGTCGCGGCGCTCACGCCACCCACCGCCCCAGGCCGCGCGCCGCCATCCTTGCCGGCTCGCCACGCTGTGTTCCCGACCCGGCATCAGCGGTGGGCGTCTCCCCGAGGTAGAGCCGCTGCACGGCATCGGTCTTGGCCAGCTCCGCGGCCGGACCGGACAGCGACACCGTCCCGAGCTCCAGCACGTAGGCGAGGTCGGCGACATCGAGGGCCATCGCCGCGTTCTGCTCGACGAGCAGCACTCCCACCCCGGTGGAGTTGATCTCCCTGATCACCCGCCTGATCTGGCCGATGATCTTCGGCGCCAACCCCAACGACGGCTCGTCGAGCAGCAGCAACTTCGGTTCGGCCATCAGCGCGCGACCGATCGCCAGCATCTGCTGCTCCCCACCCGACAGCAGACCGGCCCGGCCGTTACGGCGGTCCGCGAGAACCGGGAACATCTCGAACACCTGCTTTTGCAGCCGCCCTCGCGCCGACCGGTTGGCGTTGCCCAAGGCCCCGGCGCGTAGGTTCTCCTCCACCGACAGACGCCCGAAGATGCGGCGCCCCTCCGGAACTTGGACCACCCCGGACTTGACGATCGCGGCCGCGTCGCGCTTGAGCATTGATTTGCCGTCGAGCATGACGGCGCCGCTGTTGACTGCACCGCGATGCAACCGCAGAGTGCCCGAAATGCACCGCAACAGCGTCGACTTCCCCGCCCCATTGCTTCCCAACAGTGCCGCGACCTTGCCGTCCGGAACGTTCAACGTGACGCCCTGCAGCGCACGCACGGCCCCGCCGTAGGTGACGTACAAGTCCTCGACCTCGAGCATCAGCGTGTCACCACTACGACGCGGGCGATGCCGCCGAGCGTGGCGAGACGATCGGCCAGCTCGGCGCGGGGCCGTCGCTCAGAGAAAGGCATAGTGGGACTCCGTTACGAATGAGTGTCTTATATTTGGATTGGGCTCACGGAATAGCGCGTCCGCAATATCCGCGGGTTCAGAAAGGGGACGAGAATTGCTACATCTCGGGTGGAAACAAGGCGTCCCCCGGTTAGCCGGTTCTGCTGACGAGTATGTTGCCGGTCACATACCAATCACTGCAAGCGAAGTTGCAGTCAGCGCAACCGACCGCCTTGTCGGCGAGAAAACTGCCGCTCGTACGCTCCGAGGGGTCATGGAAGCACTGCCGCCAGCGCGTCATCTTGCGCGGACCCCACCTGAATAGGGCCGCATGCTCCGCGCCGACTGGCAATAGCATGGTCAGATGCCAGACACGCACTGTTGAGTGAATGTGATGTCGTGGCCCAGGCGCGTCTGTTTGGTGCGCAGATAGCGGACGTTGTGTGCCGTGGTGATGGTCGGTAGCGTGATCCGCTCCACAATGGTCAGAGCGTGGTCGCCAAGGCCGGCGCATTTAGCTGGGTTGTTGGTGATCAAGCGTATTCGCTGTGCGCCCAGCTCTTTCAGGATCTGGGCGCCGGCTGCATAATCGCGGTCGTCCACGGGCAGTCCCTGGGCGAGGTTGGCCTCGACGGTGTCCAGTCCTTGTTCTTGCAGGGCATAGGCACGGATCTTGTGGGCGAGTCCGATCCCGCGTCCCTCATGACCGCGCAGGTACACCACAATGCCGCAGCCTTCGGTGGAGATGGCGCGCAGGGCTTGCTCGAGTTGGGCGCCGCAGTCGCATCGCAGCGATCCGAGGATGTCGCCGGTGAGGCATTCGCTGTGTACCCGCACCAGCACACCGTGCTCGGATCGCCCGGCCGCGGCCACGTCGCCCTTGATTAGGGCGAGGTGTTCGGCGCCGTCTGGTTCGCTGCGGTAGGCGATGGCCCGGAAGTCACCGAACTCGGTGGGAATGGCCGCGGCGGCGACCCGGGTGACCAACTGTTCGGTTGCTCTGCGGTATCGGACCAGGTCGGCGATGGCGAGGATCGGAAGCTGGTGCTCGCCGGCGAACTCTCGGAGCCGTTGCCCGCTACGCATGGATCCGTCGTCGTCGGTGATCTCGCTGATCACTCCGACACCGGACAGACCCGCCAGCGACAACAGGTCGGTGGCCGCTTCGGTGTGTCCGGCGCGCACCAGCACACCCCCGGCACGAGCACGCAGCGGAAAGATGTGCCCGGGGCGGTGGAAGTCATCCGGGCGCGCCGCTACGTCGGCCAGTGCGCGCACGGTGACGGCGCGGTCGGCGGCCGAGACGCCGGTGCCGGTATCGGTGTGATCGACGCTCACGGTGAACGCCGTCTGGTGTGCATCGGTGTTGTCCGCCACCATCAGCGGCAGCGCGAGTGCGTCGGCGCGCTCGGTCGTCATGGGCGCACACACGATGCCGGTGCTGTGGCGCACGATGAACGCCATCTGCTCGGCCGTGATCAGCTCGGCGGCCCCCACCAGGTCGCCTTCGTTCTCCCGATCGGCATCATCGGTCACCACGATCAGCTGCCCTCGACTAAGCGCAGCCAGGGCATCGTTGACCGCGTCGGACGAGGTCAGGGTCATCGGAAGCGCCTTCTGGACGAATGCGTGATCATGGCGTTGCCTCCTAGCGCTACGGGTCAGCCGGTGAGGTCGTGGTCCTTGCTTCACGCCGGGCTCAGGACATTCGCATCGAGGACATGGTGAAGCCAGGGAACTTGGCCCGCAGCAGGAACTTCGGCTGGGTCCACCCATCGGTAGGCGTCGTGTTCCCAGTTCAGCCCCAGTTTTCTGGTCGGCGCAACTGCGGTGAAAGTGTGCACCGTCCAGAGCGTTCCGTCGCCGCCCGCGATAACAAACGAGCCACCGGCCCGGAGCAGATCGAGACGATCGGCGCTCAGGCCGGTTTCCTCGAGCAGCTCTGTTCTGGCCTGCTCCTCGGGCGACGCGCCGGGGTCCAGGTAGCCGGTGATGCAGTGCCACAGCCCGGTATCGGAGCCGACGCGCTGACTCCGTCGGAGTAGACACAACTCACCGTCGTGCCAGAGCAGCACCGCCACCACAGCACGGCAATTCGGTGATCCGAGCGCGGACCGCGGCGTGTGCTCCACTACCGAGTTCATCCGAGTCCTCTCCTTGTCGGCGATTTCGCGGGGCGGACCTCACAACCGAGGGGCCGTGACCGAGCTGCGTTGACAGCGTGAGGACAAGGGTGAACGATCCCCATCAACGAATGCAACGGAAGTTGCGCAAAACGCAACCGTAGAGGGGAAAGCCATGGCCAGCACGCCCACCACGGGCAAGGAGCAGCCGGACTCCGCGCTCCGCGCGATGCGTGTCCTGGAGGCGTTAGCCGGCATGGAGCAACCCGCCGGTCTCCTCACGATCGCCGCGGCGGTGAACCTCAGCAAGACCAGGGCCTACCGGGTGTTGCGGAGCCTGCAGGACCACGGTTACGTCGACCACGCCGACCGCAACGGCTACCGCATCGGCAGCCGGTCGCTTGCGTTGGCCTCGCTGATCGGCCCGCGCCCCGCCCTGCTGCAACGGGCCCGCCCCGTGCTCGCCAAGCTTGTCGGGGTGGCCTCGGAGTCCGCCACCCTGCATCTGCGCAGCGGAGCCCACCGCGTCTTGGTCCTCGGCGTGGAAGCCCGCAACAACGTGCTCCATCGCAGCGTGATGGTCGGCGAGCGGGCACCTCTGACGTCCGGGTGCAGCGGCACCACCATCCTGGCCCACCTCCCCAGCTCGGAAGCCGACGAGATCATCAAGGTGCACACGAAGCCGAAGCAACGACCAGCACTCTCCGCCCTGCTCCACCAGACCCGCGACGACGGCTTCGCCCTGTCCTTCAGCAGCAACCACGTCGGCCTCAACGGTATTGCTGCACCCCTGCTCGACCCCGAGGACGGCTACCCCCTCGGCTCGGTGGCCATCGCAGGGGCCGAGCAGCGGCTGCCTGAAGCGGCGCTACGTCGACTGGCCCGACCGCTCAGCGCGGCCTGCGCCGAGCTGGCTCCGAGGTTGGCGACGGTGCTTGGCCCCAACTCGTCCGTGCGTCTGGAGTCCCTCGACGTGACGATTCAGGACTTCCTCGAGGCCTGAGGTACCCCACCCTACTTGGTTGCGCCTATTGCAACTTCAGTTGTCGTAACCATGCGGGGTCCGCCACGATTGTTCTCACGGTGTTGACGCGGCTGGAAGAACCGGCGCGGACATTGATGACGACTCGTGGAGGTGGTTCAATGTCGGACAATCCCCGGCAGATGGCGCTGATTGCCTTTCTGCAGGCGCAGAACTGTTCGAATTACGTCGGTTCCTGGCGGGACCCCGCCACGATGACGGATTTTCTGTCGGCGGAGTACTTCACGCGGATCGCGCGGACTCTGGAAGATGCCCGGTTCGACATGGCCTTCTTCGACGATCGCCTGGCCATGCCCGACATCTACGGCAGCAGTCATGACCTCGCCGTCCGGCACGGCATCCGTTCGGTGAAAATGGATCCCACGCCGATCCTGATGGCGATGGCGATGGCCACGACCCACCTCGGGTTGGGTTCGACATATTCGACGACCTACTACGAGCCGTTCCACGTAGCGCGACTGTTCGCGACCCTGGACTTGATGACTGCCGGGCGAGTCGCCTGGAACGTCGTCACCTCACTGAACGACTCAGAGGCCGCGAACTTCGGGCGCACCGAGCACATGGAGCACGACCTGCGCTACGACCGCGCCGATGAGTTCCTCGAAGTGGTGCAACAGCTGTGGAACACCTGGGACCCCGACGCGCTCGTGCTGGACAAGTCGACCGGCGTGTTCGCCGACCCCGACAAGGTCCGCCGCACCGAGTACGCAGGCAAGTTCTTCAACGTCAACGGAACGTTTCCGGTGCCCCGCTCACCCCAGGGCCAACCGGTGCTGCTGCAGGCCGGCTCGAGCGGGCGCGGGATGGCGTTCGCGGGCCGGTGGGCGGACGTGGTCTTCACTGCCTACTCGAGCAGAGAAGCCGGCATCAAGCAGTACCAAGCCGTGAAGCAGGCAGTGGCCGACGCCGGCCGCGACCCCGACACGGTCCTCGTCGCACCGGCGATCGGCGTCATCACCGCCCAGACCCCCGAACTTGTCGCGGAGAAGAAAGAGCTGCTGTTCAACCTGGCCAAACCAGAGGACGGACTCGCGCTGCTGTGCGAGGTGCTGAACGTGGACCTGTCCCACCGCCCCCTCGATGAACCCTTCACCGACAAGGAACTGGCCGCGATGTCCTGGCACGGGCTCCGCGACCGAGTGGTGTCCTTGAGCGAGAAGACGAACCCGTCGGTGAACGATTTCGTGCAGTACTCCGGGCGCGGCACGTTGAACGAGGGATCGGTCCTGCAAGGCACCCCCGAGGTCGTCGCCGACAAGCTGGAGGACTGGTTCGGGTCCTGCTGCGACGGGTTCGTCATCGCCGCGGCGAGCGTCCCCGGCTCCTATGAGGACTTCGGTCGGCTCATCGTCCCCGAGCTGCAGCGCCGCGGCCTGGTGAAGACCGAGTACACCGGATCGACCCTGCGGGACAACCTGGGCCTGGCGGTTCCCGCAACAGTGAAAGGAGACGGTATGAGTGAGCGAAGCGACGTGGGGGTCAAGCAGTGAGCGAGCGAAGCGACGTGGGGGTCAAGCAGTGAGCGAGCGAAGCGACGTGGGGGTGTACCAGTGAGCACGGCGGCTCCGATCCGGATCGTGACCCCGACCGGCATGCTGGGCTACGGCTACCCCGAGGCGGACTTCTGGCGCTGCGTGGATGACGGCGTCGACGCCATCGTCGTTGACTCCGGCTCCACCGACCCCGGGCCCTACATGCTCGGATTGGGCAAGACGCTGGTCACCGAAGAGTCCTACGCACGAGACCTCCGTCCGATGCTGCGCGCCTCCCACGAGCGGCGCATCCCCGTGCTGATCAGCTCGGCAGGCGGTGCCGGCACCCGCGCGCAGGTTGATCAGATGGTGGATCTCATCGACCGGCTCGCCACCGAAGATGGCTTCGCTCTGCGCGTGGCGAGCATCTACGGCGACATCCCGGCCGCGACGGTGCAGCGTCGCTTGGCTGCCGGCCAGGTCCAGCCCAACGTGCGTGGCGAGCTGCCCAGCGAGCAGGACGTCGTGGGCGCGGAGGCGATCGTCGCGCAGATGGGCGCGGAACCGTTCCGCGCCGTCCTGGATTCCGATGAACCGGTCGACGTCATCGTCGCCGGACGTGCTTACGACCCGGCCCCGCACGCTGCGGTCAGCATAAAAGCAGGGGTCGACCCGGCCATCGCCTGGCACATGGGCAAGATCCTCGAGTGTGGTGGGGCGTGCTGCGAGCCGAAGGGTGGTGGCGTCGTCGCGACGGTCTACCCCGACACGTTCGAGCTGACGCCGATGACCCCCGGACACGCGTGCACGCCGCTGTCCGTGGCCGCGCACACGCTGTACGAGAAGAGCCGTCCCGACCTGCTGGTCGGACCGGCGGGCGTGCTCGACATCTCCGACTGCTCCTACACCGCGGTCGATGAGCGGACCGTCCGCGTGAGCGGCAGCCGGTTCGAACCGTCAGTACATCCCACCCTCAAGCTCGAGGGTGCGGCCATCGTCGGCTACCGCACCACCTTCATCGGCGGCGTCCGCGATCCCATCTTGATCGGCCAGCTCGATGAGTTCCTGGCCCGGGTGGTGAAGCTCGTCGGGACCATGCACCCCGACCTCGCCTCCGGGGTGGCGCATGTGAAGTTCCGTATCTACGGCCGTAACGCCGTCATGGGCGACCTCGAACCCTCCACCCAGATACCGCACGAGGTGGGCATCCTCGGTGAGGTCACCGCACCGACACAAGAACAAGCCACCGCCATCTGCACGAACATCCGGGTCGGCGTCCTGCACCTGAACTACCCCGGCCAGATCGCAACCGCGGGCAACTTCGCGCTACCCCTGACGCCGATGGAGAACCCGATCGGCCCGGTGTGTGCCTTCACGCTGTACCACGTCATGGATGCCGAAGGCTTGGACCTGTTCCCGATCAGCTACCGACACGTCGGTACCCCCGCCCACGACGCAAGCAAGGAGATGGCCCGGTGAGCGGCACAGTGTCCTCGAAAAACTCCGTCGCCCTGCAGGATCTGGCCAAAGTCATCCGCAGCAAGAACGCAGGCCCCTACGAAATCACCTTCGACGTGATGTTCACCGACCCCGTGGTTTACGCGCACGTCCGGGACAGCGACGTCCTCACTCGCGCCGCGATTGCCAAGCTGTACCGGATCGATGACGCCGACATCACCTACTGCGACTTCTTCGAGCCTGCGCTCGCCTTCAAGTTCACCCTGATCCGCCAGGATGCCCAAGGCAAACAGGGCAGCGTCGGGGAACGCGACACCTTCGGAGCCCAACAACACGCGCCGCTGCTCGACATCCAGATACCCCGCCCCGTCGAATCATGACCACCCGATCCGTTCCCACCCGGGCGGCCGATGCCGACTGGTTCCGTCAGGTGCTAGGGCAGTACCCGACGGGGGTCTCGGTGGTGACCGGCATCGCCCCCGACGGAGCTCCCGCGGGCTTGGCCGTCGGTTCGTTCACCTCGGTATCCCTGGATCCTCCGCTGGTCGCTTTCTTGCCGGCGACGTCGTCCTCCTCGTGGCCGAAGATCGCGCCGGGCAAGAAGTTCTGCGTGAACATTCTCGGCGCCGACCAAGAATCTGTGTGCGGGGCGTTCGCGTCCAAGGCTGCGGACAAGTTCGCTGGCCTGAGTTGGCGGCCGGCTGCCTCGGGCGCACCGATCCTGGACGGCGCCGTGGCCTGGGTGGACTGCGAGCTCGAGGCCGTCCACGAGGCGGGGGATCACCTCATCGTCGTCGGACGCGTCGTCGATCTCGACATTGAGCGGCCCGCCCTGCCGCTGCTGTTCTTCCAAGGCGGCTACGGCAGGTTCTCCCCGCACTCTTTGGCGCTCCGGGATACCCGGTTCGGTGTCCAGCTGCAGTTGGTGGACCGGGCCCGCCCGCTGATGGAGGCCCTCGCCCAGCGCACCGGAGCACAGGTCGGCGCCGCGTACTGCGACGGCAGCGAGCTCACCATGCTGGCCAGCGCGGGCACCCCCACCGACCCGCACGCGTCTGCAGTGGCGATCGGACAGCGACTGCCCGTGCTCGCACCGATCGGTGTCTGGTGGATGGCCCACGCCACCGACACCCAGGTGCAGCAATGGCTGCAGGGCATTGAAGCAGCAGAGCTGCGTGCCCGGTACCGGGACGCGCTCACCCAGATTCGCCGGGCCGGCTACTGCCTCGGGCTGACATCTGTTCATACCGAGGTACAGGCGCTGGTCAACAGTCGTCCAGGTCCCGGAGGCGAACCAACCGCCGAGGAGCGCCAGCTGATCGCCGGCCTCGCGCTCGACCCGATGGACTACGTCCCCTCGGGAAGCAATGCCAGAGGTCCCGGACCCGATGTGGTGAGCCTGTGGGCACCCGCGTTCAGTCCCGACGGCGAGGTCGCGCTCGGACTCATGATCACCGGGTACCCCCGCGAATCTCGAGCTGCCCAGGCCTACGCCGAGGACCTCCTCGCACTCACCGCCGAAGTCACATCCCTCGCCGCATCATGAGCACCCCAGGAACAGGAGAACAGCCACGATGACCGTGACCGACACCACCACGACCTCAACCTTCGCCGAGCAGCTCGCCGCCACCGTCGAAACCTTGACGTGGGCCGACGTCCCGGAACACGCGCGGGTCGTCGCCAAGCACCATGTGCTCGACGCATTGGGCACCGCACTCGCCGCGACCGGCATGGACTTCGGACAGTCGGTTCATCAGGCCGGTGTCCGGCTCGGCGCGGGACAGGAGAGCCACGTCCTCGGCTTCGGCACCCCGCTGCCGGCCCCGTCCTCAGCGCTGGTCAACGGCACCCTGATGCACGGGTTGGACTTCGACGACACCCACATCGGTGCGATCTACCACGCCACCGCGCCTGCCCTGGCCGCCGCGCTGGCCGTCGGTGAAGCCGAGCACGCCGACGGTGCGACGGTCATGCTCGCCTACGTGATCGGCCTTGAGGTCGGGTGCCGGCTTGCGGCGGCGGGCGCCGGAAAGTTTCATGCTCGAGGTTTTAATCCGACCGGGGTCGCCGGTACCTTCGCTGCTGCCTGTGTCACCGCCAAGATTCGAGGGGACTCGGCCGACACGCTGACCAATGCGCTGGGGCTGTGCGGCAGCCAAGCCGCCGGCATCCTGCAGCTGCACGAGTCATGGCTCAAGCGGATGCACCCGGGCTGGGCCGCGCACTCCGGGATCATCGCCGCGACGCTGGCCGAGGCCGGCTTCCGCGGGCCGGCCACCGTCTTCGAAGGCCCCCGCGGGCTGTACGCCACCCACATCGGTGAGATACCCAGCGCTGCCGAGGTCGGCCTCGACGACCTCGGGCAGCGGTGGATGACCGCCGACATCGCCCTGAAGCCATACCCGTGCTGCCACCTCATCCACGCCTTCGCCGACGCTGCCTTCGACCTTCTGGACGAACTCGGTGTCGATCGCCTGGCACCGCAGGATGTCGAGCGCATCGAATGCCCCACCACCCCTGCACTGGTAGGCCTGACCCAGCCCGCGGAGCAGAAGGCCGCGCCGGGCACCATCTACGACGCGTTGTTCAGCGTCCCCTACGTCACCGCACGCGCCCTGGTCACCCGACGCGTCGACCTCGCCGCCTTCTACGACGAACCCCTGGACAACCCCGACGTGCTCGCGATGGCCGCCAAGATCACCTGCCCACCCGATCCCGACAGCGACTACCCCACCCACTTCCCCGGCGAGGTCATCCTGCACCTCACCGACGGCCGCACCCTGCGCAGGCGGGTCCCCGCCAGCCACGGAACACCCGAAGACCCGATGCCCGGTGCAGAGGTCCTCGCGAAGTTCACCGCCAACGCCGGCCGAGAAATTGCCCCCGAACAGATACGTCACATCGCCGACCTCGTCCAGCGGCTCGACCAGCTCAACGACGTGGGCCAGCTCGTCACCGCCTGCGTCCGGCCGAGCAGGTAGCACCCGCCGACCATCGCGTCCCCCACCTACAAAGCCACCTACACCGGCCTGCTCAAGGTTTTCCTCGACCGGTCGCTGCTGCTGTCCGTTGCCGGTGCAGCCGCATCGTCATGATGGTCGACCACGGTGCACCGTCGTGGCTGATCTGGCCCACCTCGTCCCAGACGTCGTCGGCGACTGTGGCGGTGTAACGGAGGATCTGTCGGGGCTCCACCTGTAGAGACCACCTGAAGCCGTTCGGGCTCAGCAACAGTTCGGTGTCGATCCAGTTGCCGCCGCTGTAGGCACGCCACGGGTAGTTCCGGCGGCCGATGTCATACCTCACGATGGCGAAGGCCAGATGCGTCGCCCGGGTGGTGTCGTCGCGATCGTGCCCGATGCCTTCGATGGTCAGCAGCTCACCGTCGAGCCACGGGGTGACCGTCTCGGTCTGGGCGAAATAGTGCAGGTTTGCGCGGTCGTCACGGAACTCACCGTGACCTGTCCAGGCACCGTGCAGGTAGTTCAGGCGGGTCAACCCGTCCGGTGCCGCCGCGGGCAGCGGCGAGTTCATGGGTTTGACGCTGCGGGGCGGCCCAGGGGAGGTGCCGTCGAGACGCCGCGGCGGGCGGCGGCGGCCTGCGCCCGGCGGCCGATCGTGATGGTGGCAAACACCAGGACCATGATGATCACGTAGGGGACGGTGTTGTTGACGGCCACCATCGCCGAGGTACCCAGCTTCCAGGTGAGAACGCCCGGATACCGGCTTCCCCGAGCATGCCGATCGCCCACATGGCGCCGATCAGGCGTTGGGTCCGGCGAAACTGCGGGTATGCCCACAGCCCGTCCCACCAGTCGCGTTGGACCCGGGAGCCGTCGGTGGCGAATCGGCGGCCGAGGTAGAAGGTCAGCGGCCGACCGAAGAACAGGGTGACCAGGAAGACCAGCCCGATCAGCCCGGTGGTGATCGAGTCCTTCAGGAACACCGCGCGGGCGTTCCCGGAGAACACCGTCGTGGCCACCCCGACGACGATCCCGAGCAGCACGAAGACGCTGAACTCGTCGACGTGACGGTCGCGCCGGATGGTGTAGACGATCTCGGCCAGCGGCCAGATCCCGGACAGCAGCAACGCCGCTACCTCCGCCAGGTGTGCAGCGTTCACCAGAGCAAAATAGGTCACCGTGGGCAGGACGATGTTCAAGATGAGGGTCGGTAACCAGATCTGGGCCGCCGAGCGATTGCTCACCGGTTTGGCCTGGGGCGCCACGGGCTCCGGATCGCTCACGGGTTGGCCTTTCGTAGGGGACGAAATATGCTACGACCGTGGATGAGACTATCACCAGTAATGCCCGCACGCCCTCCCGTGGGCGCTCGGTCGGACTCGTTCCTTTCCTGTTCGGCGTCACCGGCCGTGACGTGCTGCCCGGCTCGGTGCTCCGGCAGCTGCTGGGCGACGTGGGGTTGTCGCCCGACGCGGCCCGCGCGGTGCTGTCCCGGATGCGGCGCCACGGCCAGCTGGCCAGCGACCGGCGGGGCCGTGGCGTGGAGTACCGGTTGATCGGTGAGTTCGCCCGGAGTTTCCAACGGGTACGCGACCAGGCCACCGGCCGCCCGACCGAGTGGCACGGCCACCTCCACGCGCTGCTCTACCAAGTACCCGAGCGGCACCGTTCCTACCGGGACACGCTGCGCCGCTCCGCGGTGCTGTGCGGCTACGGCATCCTCCAGCCAGGTGTACTGATCGCGCCGACAGACCGAAGCAGCCGGCTCGCCGCGGTGTTGTCCCGCCAGCCCGAGGACGCCCAGGTGTGGCTGAGCACCCTGGGCATGACACCAGATCACGCGGCCCGGGCCGCCTCCATCGCCTGGGACTTACCCGAGCTCGCGCGTAGATACCACCAGCACATCTCCCGCCTCGCCGGGCGCCTTGCCGCACCACCGTCAGGCCTGGCAGACTGCTGGACGGGCGGGAGCGCCGCACCCGAGGCGGGGATCGCGATGCTGCGCGACTACGTCGACCTTTTGGCACCGGCGCTGATCGACACCCTGCGCAACCCCGGGTTACCAGCGATTCTGCTCCCCGCCGACTGGCCCGTCCCAGCGCTTCAGCAGACCGCCGACGAGTTCACCGCCACCTTCGGGCCGACAATCCAGAGCTACCTGGATTGCCTGCTCGGCGGCTGACGTGCAGGACCGCTCCCCAGTGACGACGCAGGTGCCCGTCGGGTCGCTGCGCGAGGCGCCGCCTGATCTCGGCGTAGACGCGGTCCCGTCTGCCGGCGGTCCTGTGCCACACGAACATCATCGCTCGACTGGCCCGCTCGGCCTGTTCGCGGTGCTCTCTGCCACCGGCCACACCGGGCGGCCCTTGCCCGGTTGACCATCCCCTTGCGGAAACGATCAGTATTGGCCGACTCGATCGTGCTGCTGGCACATCGGGTCGGATGAAGTGCGATGACCAACCTCCGGAGGCGTACGGGCTGCGGTCATCGGACTGCATTGACCACCAACAGCCGCGTGGATCGATCCGGGAATCGACGAGGAGTTCCAGCGGACTGTGACCGGCTGGGCCTGGCGTACTGATCGCTGAGGTCAGCCTTGGGCTGGGTTTCGGCGGGCGCGCAGCACCGCGTCGTGGATCGTGATCTCCCGGCCTTCGGGATCGGTCGTCGGCCGTGGGCGGGCTTCGGCGACCACGATGGTCCAGCCGTCACCAAGCGCATCGGCGACCTCATCAGCAGTCCACCCCATCTCGGCCAGGCCATGGCGTACGTGCCGCTCGCCGGCTGGCGGGTCAGGTCCAGGTGCTGCCAGGTCACGGGCAGGCCGAGCTGTTCGGCTTGTGCCGCAGCCCGTTTCAGGGCTGTGTGGATAGCTCGGCGCCGGTGACGTGCCAGCCGCGGGTGGCCAGCCACACGGCGTCCGCACCCTCACCCGAGCCGGCATCCAGCGCCGTACCCGGCGGGAGGTTGACCACTTCCGTGACGAGAACCGGGTTCGGGTTCCCACTCCAGTTCTGTGGCTGGGACCGGTAGCGCTCGCCCCAGGCTTGCTCACCGTAGACACGCTCATAGCGGTGGGCGTCGACCGCTGTCTTCGTGTCCGCCGCGATGAGGTCGCCGTTGATGGCGGCGCCGGCGGCGAGGCCTGCCGCCGCGGAGGTGACCACTTGCGCAGGCAGGTCGGTGACGTTGCCCGCGACCCACACCCCCGGTACGGCGGTGGCGCCGGTGGCATCGGCTTCGATGCGGGTGCCGAGCACGTGTGCATCCATCAGCATCTCTACCGGGGCCAGGCCGAGCGGGGCGAATAGTTCGGCGCGGGCGGCGAACCGCGGCGCCACTACCAGCGCGTCGAGCTGCACATGATGGCCGTCGGCGAGACGTACCCCGGTCAGACCGGTGGCCCCGGACTCGACCTGCACGACCGTCCCGTCGACGACGGGAATACTCAGCGCGTGCAGTTGCTCGCCCTGCTCGTCGGTCAACGCCGGTCCGGTGTGCTGGAGAAGGCTCACGTGCGTGCTGAGTTGGTGGAACAGCAGCGCCTGGTGCACGGCCATCGGGCCGGTCGCGAGCACGCCGATGCGGCGGTCGCGGACCTCCCAGCCGTGGCAGTAGGGGCAGTGCAGTACATCGGTGCCCCACCGTTGGGCGAGGCCCGGGATGTCGGGCAGCTCGTCGCGCAGGCCGGTCGCGACTAGGACCCGGCGGGCGGTGATCGTCCGGTCGCCGAGGTCGACACCGAAGCGATCGCCCTCGCGTCGCAGGGCGGTGACCCGGGATTGCTCGACGCGCCCGCCGTACTTGTTCACCTCAGCCCGGCCGAGCGCGTGGATCTCCGCGGGTGGGGTGCCGTCGCGGGTCAAGAAGTTGTGCACCTGCCCGGCCGGTGCGTTGCGCGGATCGCCCGCATCGAGGACCAGCACCGAGCGGCGAGACCGGGCCAGCGCCACCGCGCCGCTGAACCCGGCGGGACCGCCGCCGATGACCACCACGTCATACGTCTCTTCCATGAGCGGAACCCTGCACTCTCGGTCGGACGATTGACAAGTATGGTTGCTGAACCCGCAAACGGATGGTGCAGAATGGCTGGCATGGCAGCGGACGACAACGAGGTGCTGCAAGCGGTGGGGCCACGACTTCGGGCCGTCCGCCAGAAACGCGGCGCGACACTGGCCCAGCTGTCGAGGGCGACCGGCATCTCGGTGAGCACGCTGTCGCGGCTGGAAGCCGGTGGCCGCCGCCCCACGCTGGAGCTCCTGCTGCCATTGGCCCGAGCCCACCAAATTCCCCTAGACGAGCTGATCGGCGCCCCGGCAACCGGCGACCCGCGGGTACACGCCAAGCCGGTAAAGCGCCAGGGCCGGACACTGATCCCGCTGACCCGCCGCCCCGGCGGGGTGCAGGCATACAAGATGCTCGTACCGCCCGGTGAGGCGGCCCCCGAACTACAAAGCCACGAAGGTTACGAGTGGATGTACGTGCTCGCCGGCCGGCTACGACTGCGACTCGGCGAGCTCGACCTCGTCCTGAAAGCCGGCGAGGTCGCCGAGTTCGATACCCACACCCCGCACTGGTTCGGCAGCACCGGACCGCGACCCGTCGAGCTGCTCGTCCTCTTCGGGCCGCAAGGCGAGCGTTTTCACGTCCGCGCCCGGACACGGAGCAGCACTCGTCCCTGATGGCAATGTAGGTCTCACGATCAGATGGCGATGACGTGGACGAGGTCTGCAAGTCCTAGAAAGTCAGCACCGTTGCGGGTATAGAGATCGAGACCGTTGGCGTTTGCGGTAGCCGCGATCAACAGGTCCGCGAATCGGCTGCGCGGCTTCCGGCCTTCGCGGACGACGGCGGCGACCACGAGTCCGTAGCTGCGCACGGCCGCGGCGTCAACCGGAGCGGCTCCAACTTCGCCTCGACTTCCTGCAGTCGCGCTTGGCGCTTCGCTGCTTCGGCCGGAGTAGCGGCGAGGTGCGGTCCCGCTGTCAGTGCAGTGTGGCGGACACCGTCCCGGCGGCCCTGAGTACGGCCTCGCCCACTTTCGACACGTCTATCCGGTCGTCGACGAAGACGACGGCGATCGCGGCGGCGCCCCCACCATCGGGTCGGCGCACCGGAGCCGCAATGGAGCGCACCCCGGGTATCACCTCACCGTGCGAGCTCGCCCAGCCGAGCTGGCGTGCCTGCCCTACGACAGCACGCTCACCGACCGACGGATCGAGCATGAGTAGCGCCAGTCCCGGTGCTCCTTGGTCCACGGGATGGCGGGTGCCGGGTCGGTAGACGACGTGTGCGGTGGAGTGCTGTGGTTCCACAGTGGTTACGGTGACCGCTTCGTCACCCGCGCGTACGACGAGAAACGCGGTCATGCCCAGTTCGGTGACGAGCGCGTTCAGCGCGGGCAGCGCCGCCGTCTGCAGGGTGTTCCGGACCCCGCGGGCCAGCGCCACGAGGCCGAGACCGAGGCCGAAGTGGCCGGCGAGGTCTCGCTCGACGAGTTGGTGTCCCTCGAGCGTGCGCAGCAGCCGGTAGGTGATCGAGCGGTGCAGATCCAGAGCCTGGGCGATGTCCATCACCGGCTGCGGGCTACCGACTGCGGCGAGATGTTCGAGGATACGCACTCCACGGTGCAGGGTCTGTGACGGCGGGGGGCTGCCCACCGGCGTGGGCGCCGCCTGGTCGTTTGTGGTGGTCATCGGGCGGGTGCGATGCGACCGGTGACCTCACCGAAGCCGATCCGGTGGCCGTGGGGGCCCGGGGCGGTGGCGGTGATGGCGATCACGTCGCCGTCCTCGAGGAAGGTGCGGGTGGATCCGTCGGGCAGCGTCAACGGCTCGGCTCCGCCCCAGCTCAGTTCGATGAGCGAACCACGCTGATCGGGCTCCGGGCCGCTGACCGTGCCGGAGGCGTACAGGTCCCCGGTGCGCAGCGACGCACCGTTTACGGTCAGGTGCGCCAGCTGCTGGGCCGCGGTCCAGTACAGGCCGTCAAACGGTGGCGTGCTGATCAACTCGCCGTTGAGGCGGACCTGCAGGGTGATGTCCAGGCCCCACGGATGCTCAGCGTCGTCCAGGTAGGGCAGGGGTTGCGGATCCCGCTTCGGTGGGGTGACACGGGCGTACTCCAGCGCGGCCAGCGGCACCACCCACGGCGAGAGAGAGGTCAGGAAGCTCTTGCCCAGAAACGGGCCGAGCGGTACGTACTCCCAGGACTGCAGGTCGCGCGCGGACCAGTCGTTGAGCAGGCACACCCCGAACACGTGCTCGGTGAACGCCCCCACCGGAACGGCAGCACCGAGTGTCGAGGGTGTACCGACGATGAAGCAGACCTCGGCCTCGATGTCCAGGCGCTGGGAGGGACCGAACGTGGGCACGTCGTCGGCGGGGGCTTTTCGCTGCCCGCACGGGCGCACCACCGGGGTGCCGGAGACCTGTACCGTCCCGGCACGGCCGTGGTAGCCGATCGGCAGGTGCTTCCAGTTCGGGGTGAGCGGCGGCGAGTCCGGCCTGAACATCTGGCCAATGTTCTCCGCGTGGTGCTGCGAGCTGTAGAAGTCGACGTAGTCGGCGATCTCGACCGGGAGGTGCAGCTGCACCTCCGACCTGGCTACCAGGTTTGCCTCGATCAGCTCGCGATGCGCCGGGTCGGTGAGCCAGCCGGTGAGCTGTTCACGGAGCTCACGCCAGGCCCCGCTGCCGCGGGCCAGGAACGCGTTGAGCGATCCGGTGGCGTGCACCGGGTCGCCGGTGGCGCCGGTCATATCCAGGACGTGGTCCCCGATGGCAATGCCGGTACGCGGGGCGGTGCCGGGAGTGGAGTAGATGCCATACGGCAGGTTCGCCACACCGAACGGGGTGTCGGAGGGAAGTGCGAGCCAGGTCTGCGGTGTGCTCACGAGGACATCCGTTCCATGGTGGGGAGCAGCCCGAGGGCGACGAGATCCTCGACCGGCTCGAGCACGCTGCAGGTGCCGAACGAGGTGAACAGCGCCCGGGCGCGCTCGGCCCGCTCAGGCGACCAGGTGCGCAGCTGGCCGGCAACGGTGGCACCGTCCCGTTGCGCGAGGCACTCGGCGGCGGCGCCCGGCGACGTACCCCGCGCCAGCGCGTCCGCGGCGGCTGGCAGTGTTCCCGGCGCGGCGATGAGCGAGACGCCGAATGGGGGACCGTCGTCCAGGCAGCTGGTCAGCTCGTCGAGCCGGGCCGCGGGGACGATGAAGGGGCCGACCAGCTCGCCGAAGTCTTCGCGCAGCGTGCGGTGCGCCGGGACGGCCGCCGTCATGGGGGCGTCCCCGGGCGGGAACAGTGCGGCGTCGTCAAAGAGCCCGGTAAAGAGGCCGCCGAACACGGTGCTCATGAGGAGGGCCCCCGTCCGGACCAGCTCCAGGCGTACTTACCGTCGTCGGAAGCGATGGCGCCTTCGCCGAGGGCCAGCGGACGGAAGGTGTCGACCATGACGGCGAGCTCGTCGAAGTACTCCACGCCCAGCGCACCCTCGACGGCGCCGGGTTGTGGACCGTGGGAATGCCCGCCCGGGTGCAGGGAGATCGATCCCTTGCCGATGCCCGATCCCTTACGTGCCTCGTAGTCGCCGGCCACGTAGAACATGACCTCGTCGGAGTCCACATTGGAGTGGTAGTAGGGGACCGGAACGGCAAGGGGGTGGTAGTCGACCTTGCGGGGCACAAAGTTGCAGATCACGAAACCTTGCCCCTCGAATACCTGGTGCACCGGCGGGGGCTGGTGCACCCGCCCGGTGATCGGCTCGAAGTCGGCGACGTTGAACACGTAGGGGTACAGGCACCCGTCCCAGCCGACGACGTCGAAGGGATGCTCCGGGACGACGTGCACCGTCCCGGCCAGCCCACCGGGACCATCGCCGCGGTGCTTGACGTACACCTCCACGTCGGTGCCCTCGGCCAGCAGCGGCTCGGCGGGGGTCCGCAGGTCCCGTTCGCAGTAGGGGGAGTGCTCGAGGAACTGCCCGTAGCGCGACAGGTAGCGGTGGGCCGGGGCGATGTGCGAGTTGGCCTCGATCGCGTAGGTGCGCAGCGGCTCGTCGCCGGTGGGGATCCAGCGATGCGTGGTGGCCCTCGGCAGGATCACATAGTCACCCTGGCCGACGTCCAGCGCACCGAAGGCCGTCTCGACCGTCGCGGACCCACGTTCGATGAAGACGCACTCGTCGCCGGTCGCGTTGCGGTACAACGGTGAGGTCTGGCTGCTGACGGCGTAGGAGATGCGCACGTCGGCGTTGCCCAGCACCAGCCGTCGACCGGTGACCGGGTCGAGGGCTTTGTGTTCCTCGTCGGGGAACAGCTCGTGCAGCCGCAGGTGCCGCGGCAGCAGCGGGGCGTTGGGTGTGGTGGCCTGCTCGGGCAGTTCCCACGGCCGGGCGTCGACCAGGCTCGACGGGATGCCGCGGTGATAGAGCAGGGAGGAGTCCGAGCTGAACCCCTCCTCACCCATCAGTTCCTCGGAGTACAGGCCGCCGTCGGGTCGGCGGTGCTGAGTGTGCCGCTTGGGTGGGATGCTGCCCACTTGCCGGTAGTGCGCCATGGTGACCTCGCAGGTTCAGATCGACGACGGGACGGGTGCGGGAAGTGGAGAGCCGATCAGCCGGTGCACAGCAGGCGCGACGTCGGCCAGGTTGGTGAGCACGGCGGCGACGTGGGCGTCCGGGCGCAGCACCCACACCTCGTCGGGCCGGGCGCCCAGCGCTGCCGCGAGCGCCGGACCGTCAGCCAGCTTGCGCATCCGGTGCACCGTGATGGGCAGCTCGTTCGGGACGGCCGGGAACCCGACGTCGTCGCCGACCAGCACGGTGATGCCCTCCCGAGCGAGCTGGCGCAGGCGGCTGATCTCGGGACGCCCGGCCACGGTCACCGGCCAGTCCGGCACGAGGACACCGGGTGCCGGCAGGGGAACATCACCGCGGACCGGGCGACCGGGAAAGGGCCGAGACCCGTCGGCGGTGGTCAGCGGGGAATCGACGTACCAGAAGGGCTCGGCGAGCCGTCCCGAGTCGACCTCCGCGCAAGCCGCCGGGTCGGTGGCCGCGCGCTGGAGGACGTCGATGCGTCGCTTGGCCTCAATGTCGGTGCCGGGGACGAGGAAGCGCATGGTGGCGCCGGTGATGTGGAGGTTCTCCAGCGCCGCGGCGTGTCGTTCGTCGTGGTAGGACTCCAGCAGCGACTCCGGCGCCCAGCCGTGTAGCACGAACGCCAGCTTCCACGCGGCGTTCTCCGCGTCGAGCACGCCGGAGTTCAGGCCGCGGGCGCCGAAGGGTGCCACCAGGTGGGCGGCGTCCCCGGCGACCAGGACGCGCCCCACCCGCATCCGGTCGACCACCCGGGAGTGGAAGCGGTACACCGATTTCCACACGATTTCGTAGGGACGATCACCGATGATCTGCCGGATGCGCCGATCCAGACCGCCGGAGACGTCCTCGGCCGGCAGATCGAAATCTGGGGGAACCTGCCAGTCGATCCGAAAGGTCGAGTCGGGGCAGGGGTGAATGAGTACCTGGCGGCCGGGGTTCCACTCCGGGTCGAAGTAGAAGCGGCGCTCGGTCTCCCAGCCGGGAAGGTCGGTGCGGATGTCGCAGATCAGGAACTGGTCACCGAAGGTCTGGCCGTCGAAGGACAATCCCAACGCGGCGCGAATGGCTTCGCCCCGAGCCCCTGGGCAGGCCAGGAGGTAGGAGCCGCGCACCGCGACCTCGCCATCGTCGGTGGCACACCGCAGCGTGACGCCCTTGGCGTCCTGCTCCATGCTGAGCACCCGATGCCCCCAACGGACCTCGGCCAACGGTTGATCCGCAATGCGCTCATCGAGCAGCTGCTCGGTGTCGGTCTGGGAGATGTTGACGAACGGGGGAAACGGTGAGCGGCCCCGGTCGAGAAAGCCGACGTTGAACAGCTCCGCGCCGCGGTGGAAGGTGCGGGCGGTGGTCCAGGTGACACCGCGGCGGGCGATCTCGGCGCCGGCGCCGACCGAATCCCAGACATCGAGTACGTCGCGTTGTTGGCAGATCGCCTTGCTGCCGACGTCATCGCGCGCCGCTCGGGCGTCCAGCACGATGACCGGCAGGCCCCAGCGCGCCAGCAGCAGGGCCGCCGTCTGACCGACCGGCCCGCAGCCCAGAACGAGGACCGGCGTAGTGGTGGTTGGCATGGTCGCCGTCAGTCCTGCAGCTGGTCCCAGACCTGACGGTCCCGCTCGGCCGTCCAGATCACCGGGCGCTCGATGCCCTCGAACTCGTCCCAGAGCCGTTGGACGTCGAAGGGCAGGCAGTGCTCGAAGATGGGCCAGTGCCCGAACTTGGGGGCCAGCGCGGCGTGGGTGGCCGTGAACGCATCTTTGACGGTGCCGCCGGCGCGGTGGGCGGTGCCAACCGTTTCCTGCATGGTGGTCAGGAACGCACGCGTCTGCTCGATGGCGGCGTCGACCGCGTCGCGGCCCCGGGTGACGGCACCGCGGCCGCCGACGAGTTGCTCGGCGCCGAAGCTCTTGATCCGGTCGAGGGTGCCTGCGGCCCAATCAAAGTGAAACGCGTCGCCGGTGTAGAGCGCCGCCTCGGACTCCACCAGGTCCCCGGCGAAGAGAATCTTCTGCTGGGGGAGCCAGGCGACGATGTCGCCCTCGGTATGGCCTCGGCCGAGGAACTCGAGCACGAGCTCACCCCGGTCACCGCCCAGCTCGATGGTCAGCTTGTCGCGAAAGGTCAGGGTGGGCCAGGTCAGTCCGGGGATGGACGCCGGCTCCTCGAACAGCCGTTGCATCCGGCCGTACTCGCTGTCCCAGTCCTGCTGGCCCCGCTCGGCGACGAGTTGGCGGGTCTGCTCGGAGGAGACGATCGTCTCGGCGTCGAATGCGCTGGCGCCGAGGACGCGGACGGCGTGGTAATGCGACAGCACCAGGTAGCGGACCGGTTTGTCGGTGTGCTCGCGCAGCTTGCGCAGCCAGCGACGGGCGGCGACCGGGGTGGCCAGCGCCTCGAAGCAGACCAGGAAGTCCTCGCCCTCGATGGCGCCCAGGTTCGGGTCGCCCTCCGCGGTGAGGGCGTAGACGCCGTCGGCGAGCACCTCCAGGGTCTGCTCCTTGACGCCGAGGTCTGCCGATGAGGCGAAGGGTTTCCCTGCCATTAGCTCATCTCCTGCTCTATAAACGAACGATCTGCTCTAACTGTGAGATAGACATTACGTCACCAGGGTCGGGTCGGCAACCACTTGAGGGAACTCACCTGGTCACCTGAAGTAACTCTTGACACCTTCTTCCCGATGCGCAACACTCCTGGTCACTCGATAACAGATATGCATGCTGCCCACGTCCCGGCTCAGTCGCGACGACTAGGAGTAACAGCCAATGAGAACCCGTCACACTGTTACCGTTGCGGCCTCGCTGGCCGCGGCGGTGGTCCTCGCGGGGTGTGGTTCGAGCTCGCCCGCACCCTCCGGCGCCGGGGCGGCAACGTCCGCCGGCGGAGGCGCCAAGACAACGGTCACCGTGGGGGTGGGCGGCGGCACGTACTTGGCCGCCCTGGCCACCGACTCCTTTGCCGCGAGTGGCCTGGACCTGAACCAGAAGACCGTCAACTCGGGTGCGGCCGCGATCCCGCTGTTGCTCAACGGTCAGCTGCAGTTCACCGCCGCCGACTCGGTGGGTGCCCTGCAGGCGATCTCCAAGAACGTGCCCCTAGTCATCGTCGCGAACGCGACCACCAGTGGCTCATCGCCGGAGACCGACGCCACCGGGATCATGGTCAAGGGGCACAGCCCAATCCGGTCCGCAAAAGACCTGGAGGGCAAGAAGGTCGCAGTCAACGGGATCGGCAACAGCGCCCAGCTTTCTGCTCAGGCGGCGATCGACAAGCTGGGTGGCGACTCGAGCAAGGTGCAATTCGTAGAGACCCCGCCGTCGACGATGAATGCCAGTGTGGCCAACGGAACGATCGACGCGGCCGTACTCAGCGAGCCCGGAATCAGTCAGGGCAAAGCTGCCGGGCTTCGTGTCTTGCTGTCGCCGATGTCGACGGCGTTGCCCTCGGTTCCGTTGTTCGTGTACGTGACGAGCCAGTCCTATCTCGCCCAGCATCGGGGCGTGGTGCAGAAGTTCGCGCAGGACATGGTGCAGGCGAACACCTTTGCGTCGCAGAATCCGGACTTCGTCCGTAACTTCGCGGTGCAGAACCAGAAGCTGACTCCGGAGCAGGCGGCCAAGCTGATCCTTCCCGTCTTCACCCCGCCGACGGTGGAGAAGCCGGCGATGCAGCAGTGGACGGATGCGATGCTCAAGTACAAGGCGATCAGCGCGCCGGTTGACCTGAACAAGGCGATCTTCACGCCATGACGTCTACCTCCTCCACAACGACCGTCAGTCCCCGGTTGGCGCAGCTGTCGCACCCGTCCGGGCGCCTGCCGGGTGGTCCTGGGCGGTCGTGGCTTCGGTCGCGCGGTGCGCGGACGCTCGGGGGACAGCTGGCCTGCATCGGGGTGGTCCTGCTCATCTGGCAGGCGCTGGTGGTGTCCGGGGTGCTTTCCACCGATGCGGTGGCGAGCCCGACCGCGACCGCGCACGCCTTGGGCACGCTGATCCCCACATCCGGGTTTTGGTCGGTCCTCGGTGACACGCTGCGCAGCTGGGCCATCGGCCTGGTGATCTCGTTGGTCATTGGGTTGCCGGTCGGGTTGTCGGTGGGGGCGAGCAACCTGGCCTACCGGATGTCGCGGGTCACTATCGACTTCCTGCGCACCATTCCCCCGGTCGTCCTGCTGCCCCTGGCGCTGTTGTTTTATGGGGCGACCGAGCAGATGGTTTTGTTGCTCGTCGTCGTGGGGTCGGTGTGGCCGGTGATTCTGCAGGCCATGTACGGGGTGCACCAGGTCGATCCGGTCTCCCGGGACGTTGCCGCGGCCTACCGGTTGCGGCGGCGGGAGATGGTCTTTGCGGTCATCGTGCCCAGTGCTGCACCGTTCATTGCCACTGGCATCCGTATCGCGGCGACGATGAGTCTGCTGCTGGTAGTGGGCGGAGAGTTGCTCGGCGGGGCGCCGGGGATCGGGAATTCGATCGCCGTGGCGCAGCAGATCCCGGACATCCCGACGATGTACGCCTACGTCGTGGTGGCTGCGGGGCTCGGGGTGGGACTCAACGTGATCGTGGTCCGTATCGAAGGGAGGGTTCTGGCATGGCACTCCTCGCATCGCACTCTCGACACCGCATGAGCACTCGCAGCGTCGGGGCGCGTCTCGGGTGGCTAGGGCTTGAGCTCGCGCTACCGGTGGTGCTCATCGCCACCTGGTGGGTCGCCAGCTCGGGGAGCACGTCGCTGTACTTCCCGCCGTTGTCGGCGATCATGTCCAGCTTCGTCGATGTCTGGTTGTTCTCCCATTTCGCCTCGGATTTCCTGCCGAGTGTGGAGCATCTGGGCGAGGGCTTCCTGCTCGCGACGGTGCTGGGTGTCCTGGTGGGACTGATCCTCGGGCTGGCCCCGGTCATCGCGGACGCGGTGGCCCCGGTGTTGGAGTTCCTGCGGGCGTTGCCCGGGGTGGCGCTGGTACCGGCGGTGTTGTTGTTGCTGGGCATCGGCGCGAAGATGCAGGTGGTGGTGATCGTCTCGGCGACGGTGTGGCCGATCCTGTTGAACACCGTCGATGGGGTGCGCGGGATCGACCCGGTGGTCAACGACGTCGCCCGCGCCTACCGGATCCGTTTCTCCGACCGGTTGTTGCGCATGGTGATCCGCTCGGCCAGTCCGCAGATCGTCGCGGGCATGCGTACCGCGCTGTCCATCGGGATCATCATGATCGTGTTCAGCGAGCTGGTCGGCTCCACGAACGGGATCGGCTTTCAGTTGTTGCAGGCTCAACGCAGCTTCGCCATTTCGGAGATGTGGGCCAGCATGATTTTGTTCGGGCTGCTCGGTTACCTGCTCACATCGCCTTCCGCGGATTCGAACGTGTCGTCCTGGGATGGCACCGCGGCATGCGCCAAACACTGGACTAGGGGAAACACATGATGGGGACGGTTCCGATGTCCGACACGGAAAAGGCGGCTGGCGATACGAGCGGGCCGATCCTCGCGGTGCGGGGGCTGTCCAAGTCCTACCGCGGCCGCGCCGGGGACACACTGGTCCTCGACGGGGTCGACGTGGAGGTGGCACGGGGGGAGTTCCTCTGCATCGTGGGCCCCTCCGGGGCCGGCAAGACCACCCTGCTGCGGTGCATGTCCGGGCTGCTGGCACCGAATGCGGGTGCGGTGTTCCTCGATGGTGAGCGGGTCACCAAACCCCCGGCCCGCCTGGCGGTGGTCTTTCAGGACTACAGCCGCTCGCTGATGCCCTGGATGTCGGTGCAAGCCAACGTGGTGTTGCCGTTGCGGTCCAAAGGGATGGTCAAGGCCGAGCGCGTCGAGCGGGCCCGGTCCGCGCTGGCAGCGGTGGGCCTGTGCGCCAGCGGTGAGCAGTACCCCTGGCAGCTCTCCGGTGGGATGCAGCAGCGGGTGGCCATCGCCCGGGCACTCGCGTTCGAGCCCGAAGCCCTGCTGATGGACGAGCCGTTCGCCTCCGTGGACGCCCAGACCCGGGCGGAGCTGGAAGACCTCATCCTCGGTGTCCGCCGCGAGTTCGGGGTCACCGTCATCCTGGTCACCCACGACATCGATGAGGCGGTCTACCTCGGCGACGAAGTCGTCGTGCTCTCCGGGACGCCGACCCGGGTTCGCGAACGCATCAGGGTCGAGCTCGGCCCGGAACGGGACTAGCTCGCCACCAAAGCACTCCCCGAATTCGCCGCACTACGCACCCGCGTCCTCCGGCTCATTCGAGGCGACGATTCCGACAAGGGGAACTGAACCATGAGCACTGTGCACGTCGAGCAAGGCCAGCTGGCAGGCGAGGAGCGGAATGGGGTGTACTCGTTTCTCGGCATCCCTTACGCCGCGCCGCCGGTCGGAGATCGGCGCTGGCGCCCGCCCGCCGCGCCGCAGGCGTGGGAGGGTGTCCGGGATGCCACGGAGTTCGGCAATGCTGCGATACAGACCGTGAACACCGGGATGGTGCTCGGGGCACCGGAGAGTGAAGACTGCCTCTACCTGAACGTCTGGACGACCAACCCGGCCCCCAACGCCCGGCAGCCGGTCATGGTGTGGCTGCATGGGGGCGGGTTCTTGAACGGTTCGGCGTCTCTGCCGATCTGGCCCGGCGACCAACTGTGCCGCAACGGGGTCACGGTCGTGTCGCTGAACTACCGGCTGGGCGCATTCGGATTTCTCACCCATCCCGATGCCGGCGCGAACTTCGGGTTGCAAGACTGGGTGGCCGCCCTGGAGTGGGTGCGGAAGAACATCCGCGCCTTCGGTGGCGATCCCGACAACGTCACCGTTTTCGGCCAATCCGCGGGCGCGGCGGCCTCCCGCGCTTTGCTGTCCACTCCGTCGGCGCGCGGGCTGTTCCACAAGGCGGTGATCCAGAGTGCCGGGTTCGAGGACTACGCCGTCGTCGGCTCGCCGTCCAATCAGCGGTCCGCCGACGCGTCCGCGCAGTTGTGCCAACGGTTGGGAAGCGACGACATCGACGTGCTGCGCCAAGCACCGGCCGAGGAGGTCCGGGCGGCGTCGTTCGCGTTGTCCGGGACGAACCCACCGCCCGGTCAGGTGCACACCCCGGCCAACCTGGTCTGGTACCCGGTCGTCGACGGCGCGGTCATGGTCGACGACTTCGCCGGCTGGCCGGACGAGGTGCCGGTGATGCTGGGCTGCACCGAGGACGAGGCCCGGTTCTTCGTCCAACCCACCATGTTGTACGCACACCCGGAGGTGAAACCCGAGGACGCCTACACCCCCGAGACCCTTGCGGGGATGGCCGCGGCACTCGGTGGTGATCGCGCCGACGACATCCTCGCCTACTTCGCTGCGTCCGGAGCGAAGCCGTACGAAGCGATCGCCGAGCTGATCACCGCGGTGGTTTGGCATGAGCCGGCGCTGGCGTCGCTGCGACGCTTCGCCGACCTCGGCCGCACCTCATATGCCTACCGGTTCGCCCGCGTGTCTCCGGGTGCCCGCCAGTCCGGTCTGCTGGCCAAGCACAGCGCCGAGATCCCCTACCTTTTCGGCAGCATGGTCCCGGCGCAGGCCTATGAGGAGCGGGACTACGAGGTCTCTCGCCAGGTGCAGCACGCCTGGACCGAATTTGCCCGCACTGGCACGCCCCGATCGGTCGACGGCTCGCCGTGGCCGGTCTACCGCAACCAAGACCCGAAAAATCGCCTGGATCGAGGACACAACCGAAACTCGCCAGCTGATCCCGAGCCGGCTGATGGAACTGATCGAGAGCTCCCGTCCGACCGCCGTGCGCGGCTGAGCGCCCGACGCATCCGATGGAAACCTTTCAGACAACCGATGGCCGAACGCTGTCCTACCAAGCCGACGGCAACGGTCCGCTCCTGGTGCTGCTGGCGGGGGGTCCGGGCCTTGACCCGGTGTCCTTCTTTGCCGGAGTGGTCGTGCCGGGGTTCCGCCAACTGGTGTTCTGCCCCCGCGGGACCGGGTTGTCGGATCCGCCCGCCTCGCCCGAAGGCTACCGGATCGCGGGGTATGTCAGCGACGTCGAGGAGCTCCGCAACCATCTGGGGGTCGAACAGCTGACGTTGTGCGGCAGCAGTCACGGTGTCACCATCGCGCTTGCCTACGCCATCGCACACCCCGAGCGGGTCGACCGAATGATCTTGGCCGGTGGCCCGGCGAGGATGGATGCCGCTTTCGGGCAGGCGCTGGAACGCGCGCGGGAACGCTTCCGAGCCACGGCAACGGACGGCGCCGATCGTCTGGACGCCGCGGATGCGGCCGGGCCGACCATGCGAAGCGCCGGCACGGACGCCGAGCGGCGCGATGCCATGCGCATAGTCATGAATACGTACCTGGGACACTCAAGCCCGACCGGGACAGGGTGGCTCGAGCGCTTGGTGGCTGCGCCGATGAATTTTGCCGCCCCGGGGCCGATGGGCGCGGAAATGATGAGCGGACTGGACCTTCTTCGGGACGCGGAGACGATGACTGTCCGCACCCTCGTTATTGGCGGCGAGTTGGACGTGCGCGTCCCGACAGAGCATCTGCAAGAAATCGTCGACGCCATCCCCGGTGCGCAGCTCGCCCTCCTCGCCGGCGCCGGACATTTGGCCCATCTAGAAGCAAGCGAACGTTGGATTGAGACCGTCGGCGACTTCCTCCGCGGCAATTAAAGACCAAAAAACTATGATCGAACAGGAGACCGAGCGTGGACAAGAAGAACCGCCTTCTCGCGATGATCGACGAGAAGGTCGTGCCCGTGGGCATGCAGTGCTTCACCGGTAACCACACCCTGATCGAAGTTCTCGGGCGCACCGGTTTCGACTACGTCTGGCTCGACAGCGAGCACTGCGGCATCAACCCGCGTGCTCTCGAGGACACGATTCGCACCGCCGACGGAGTCGGCCTCGTGTCGCTGGTGCGCATTCCCGAACCGGACGACCACACAGCTGCCCGCCGCGCACTCGAGGCCGGCGCCCACGGACTGGTCATTCCGATGGTGCGATCGGCCGCGGATGTGCGCCACTTTCTGGACGGGGTGACTTATCCGCCGAACGGCACCCGCGGCATCTGCCCCGCCTACCGCGCCGCGGGCTATTCGGTGCGCACGTTCGGCGAGTACGCCCGCACCAGCGACGCCAACGTCCTCGTCATTCCGATGATCGAGACCCTCGACGCCCTGGAGAACATCGAGGAGATCTGCGCCATCGAGCAGGTCCGCATCATCACCTTCGCGGCCGGTGAGCTGTCCTTCGCGTTGGGCCAGGGTGCCGGCATCCACGGCAGCCCGGAAATCCAAGCCGCCTACGACACGGTGAAGCAAGCGGCCAAGCGGCACGGAGTGTCGCTTCTCGGCGGCAACATCCTGGATCCCACCAGCGAGAACTGTGCCGCGGCACTCGAGGACGGCATCTCGGTGTTCTGCCTCGGTCTGGACGTCATGGCGTTCCGCCGGGTCTGTGAGGACACTGTCCAATCGCTCAACACCGCCGTGGCCGGATCGTCCTATTCCCGCCCCCGTGCTCCGGAGAGCGGCTTTCCCGACCGCTCCTGATAACAAAATGAAAGGTAGACCATGGCAAACGTGAAGAGGTACGTCGTCGGCCGGGACGAAAACGGCAAGTCGGCTGTCCTGGAATCCGAACCCAGCAACGTCCAGTCCAAGGAAGGTTTCTTCTGGCGGTCCACGCACTGGGCCACCCGGGAGGTTCCGGTGGACAACACCATCGAGGGTG